>OFGP01001841.1_pt1 | contig 13844 bp, 16 predicted proteins | sample 1521781 | NCBI WGS metagenome assembly OFGP01 (sample SAMEA3504113, study PRJEB24116) | mouse gut metagenome | biome: mouse gut; feature: mouse-associated habitat; material: faeces | place: Denmark | collected 2011 | reverse complement strand
GAAAAATTCACTCTCAAGCTTATCCGCGATCTTCAACGTAAACCCGACAACTACCTTCGGCTCTTCATCAACAAAATACTTCTCTACAAACTGCTGCTCATTCTCTACCTCAAAAGAAACCGGCGTAGAGATGTTCACCATTCTTCCCAGGAATTCGGACAACGCTGTGGCAGATGCCCCCATCATCTGGTTCATAACCTCGCAGACCGCACTGATGTTGATCTCATCCAATTCGAAATCTTCATCAGGAATCTCCATCCCCATGACCAGCTCGACAATCACTTTAATATCATGCCGCTTCAGAAGCATGACATTCTCGCCTTCTAGTCCCTCTACATAAGTAATCTCGACGCAGACTGCCGGTTCTACTCTGTCCATCTCAAATTCTTCTTTTCTCACGACATTGACAACCGGTGTCGTAATATCCACCCTGGAATTCAGCATCGTGGAAACTGCCGTCGCAGACGCTCCAAGGCTAATATTAAGAATCTCGCCTATCGCGTCTATCTCAAGCTTACTAAAGCAATCTGAATACATACTAACCCTTCTCTCCTTCCGGGAAAATCACCCTTTTTCTATTTGCCAATATCCAATGCTCTCTGTGCCATCAGTTTCATCGCATTGAACGCTGTAATGTTCGCCTCATAAGCTCTTGTAGCAGCCATCCCGTCTACGGTCTCCTTTACAAGGTCTACATTCGGCATCATGACATATCCCTCTTCGTTCGCATCCGGGTGATCCGGATTATATACAGGGTTCAGGTCTCTTTGATCTTCTACGATCTCGGTTACCTTCACACCGCCTTTTGACGCGGTACGGTTCAGGAGACGGTTGAACTTGGTACGGAACGACGTGGAAGGCACTTCTTCCAGAACAACCATCTTTCTGCGGTATGTTCCGCCGCTTGCAGTCCTGGTCGTCTCACTGTTCGCAATATTCTCAGACGCAATATCAAGTCTCTGCCGCTCTGCGGTCATCCCTGACGCGCTGATATCAAATGAACTCAAAAAAGACATATTGACCTCCTCACTCTATCCAAGGATCTTCTTCACGGTTGACAGAACACGCTCCGGCTTAAATGGCTTAACGATGAAGTCCTTTGCTCCGGATTTGATGGAATCCATTACCATCGTCTCCTGTCCCATAGCGGAACACATAACGATCGTTGCTCCCGGATCCATCGCCTTGATCTCCTTTAACGTCTCCAGTCCGTCTTTATTCGGCATCGTAATATCCATGAATACAAGGTCCGGCTTCTCTGCCGTATATGCCTCTACTGCTTTCACGCCGTCCTCTGCCTCGATCAGATCTGTATACCCTGCCTGTGACAGTGTATTCTTTAACATCATTCTCATAAATGCTGCGTCATCCACTAACATAATCTTTGCCATTTTCTTCTACCTCACTTTTGTTATTATTGTTGTTATTATCATTATAATTTATTTACGCAGATAATTCCTTGGATTTATCTGGTAGTTATACCGCCAGTTCTTCTGCGTCCGCGTCATTGCCGGACTCCAGAATACGATCCTCGATCTTGACCGCTACATTCTTATTATGTACGCCAAGCTGCCCGCTGAACCACGGCTGTCCCTCGATAAACAAGGAAACCAGTGAATCCTGAGGCTTATTCAGATCGATCACGTCTCCCACATGAAGGTTATAGACATCATCCAGGCTCAGCCTTGCCACGCCAAGCTGCGCCATAACATCCATCTTGGATTCCCTGATGCTCTCCAGGATATCTTCTTTGCTGTTCCTGTGAAGAATCGAATCATTCTTCTTCGCCAGATGCTTCGTCTTATCAATAATCTCGAATATATTGCTCAGAAGCGTCCCCGGGATACAGATATTCATAGTTCCTTCGATCTCATTCATCGAGATGTGCAGCATAACGATAACAACCGTCTCATCCACACTGATCCCCTGGAACATGCTTGGATTCTCTTCAATGTAATCAAACTTAGCATTCACATTGATATAACCCGCCCACACGTCATTCATGATCGCAACCGGATACTTGATGATCTTCTCATACAACGCGAGCTCGATATCCGTATAAGTATACGACATATCTATCGTAAGATCCGTCCCTGTTCCCCCAAGAATACGGTCTATCATAGACGCCATCAGCATCGGGCTGATATGAATGAGCATAGGGGGGTTGCTGGAGCGGTCCGGGAGCTCTACTTCTGCGACAGTCAGTACGTCTGAGTCATTCAATGCATTCCCAAACTCATAAAACCGCTGTTCTTCTACTCCCACTACCTCCACCTCGCTTGCCACACGGAATAATCCGTTGATCTGTGAAGTAAAGATTCTGGAATAGTTGTCGTAGATACTGCTGAGCATCTTCAGCTTATCCTTCGTATACTTCTTCGGACTGAAGAAATCATACTTCTTATATTCCTTTTCGGGCTTTTTCGGTTTTTCTGCCACTTCGTCCGCACCAGAATTCTGCATCGAATTCAACAATGCGTCTATCTGACTTTGCGATAATACATCTGCCATCCTAAACTCCCACCTTTGTTACTATAATTACCTGTTCATCTCCTGATAATACTCTTCCAGAGTATGCTCAACTGCATCGGACTTCGTGATCAGAAGCTCAACACGCCGGTTCTTCGCCCGATTCTCCGCCGTATCAAACGGTGCGATCGGCCTCCACTGCCCATACCCAAGAGGTACGATCCTCTCCGGCGGAACCTGTGTCCGCTGCTGGATGAAAGCCGCTACCCTCGCTGCTCTCTCCGCCGACAGAACCCTGTCATTCTCCGGGTTATTCGGCACGTTCGGATCTGCCTGTGTCGTATGCCCCAATATCTGGATCTCTTTCACAGAGTCGCTCACTTCCGACAGGATAGACGCAAACTGCCCCAATATCTCTGACCCTTCCGTCTTGATCACGGAACTGTCCCCGTCAAAGAACACGTTATCCCGGAACGTAATAAAAGTATAGCCGTTCCCTTTGAATAATTCTACCTCACTGGTCAGGTTCGCCTCTTCGACCGCCTGCTTAAGGCTCTCGAACAGATCGTCAAAAGCATCTGCCTCCACGCCGCCCGGAACCTCGTCGTTCGCGTCTATATTCGGGTCTTCCGCGATCTGGGATACATCTTTTGCATCCGGGTTAAAGCTCTTAACAACCTGGATCCATTTTGCCTGATCCAAAGTAGAGATGGAATATAATAAAACGAAAAAACACAGCAGCAGGGTTACCAGGTCACCATATGTATCCATCCAGTTCGCGCCGCCGCCACCGCCGCCACTCTTTCTTTTTTTCATGATCTCCTCCTGTTACTCTTCGTCTTTCCCCTTCTTGCCTTTTGAAACTGCGTCCGGATCCAACAGCTTCTGGCGTTCCTTCTGAGATACGAATGTAACCAGCTTCTCTCTTAAGAACTTCGGATTATCTCCCGCCTGGATCGCCAGGATCCCTTCTATCATAATAGACTTATATAATAACTCTTCGTCGTTCCTTACCTTCAGCTTATTTCCGATCGGAGAGAAGATCAGATGAGCGAATACACAGCCGTAGAATGTGGTGATCAACGCCACCGCCATCGCAGGACCGATGTCTCCCGCACCGCCTTCTCCTTCCAGGTTCATTCCCTTCAGCATGTTTACCAGACCGACCAGTGTACCGATCATACCAAACGCAGGGGCTTTTGCCTCCAGCATCGAATAGATCCCGATACAGTCTTCATGCCTGGTCAGCATGGCGTCCACGTCGCTCTCCAGAAGATTCCTCACCTCTTCCGGCTCCGTCGCGTCTACGATCAGCATAATTCCCTGCTTAAAGAACAGATCGTCGATCTCGTTCGCCTTCTCTTCCAGCGCCAGAAGTCCGTTCTGTCTCGCAAGCTGCGCCATCTCCACCAATGTGTCGATCAATTCGCCGATATTGTACTTCTTCCCCTGAAACAGGATCTTCGTATGCTTAAGCAGAGTTGACAACCTCTTGAACGGATAACTTGCAATTACCGCCGCAATTGTTCCGCCCAGAACGATCGCAAGACTGTCGACATCCCAGAAATTACCAAGTTTATCCGTGCCAATGCCGACGAATACGATCAGCACCGCACCGATGATCACACCTAAAATACTAGTTATATCCACTTTTTCTCACTCCTTACCTATTACCTTATCTATCTGCACGGTAACAATGTATTCTGCCATTGTACTCAATTGTTTTCTCTATTATCTCTTCAACGCTTTCTTTCACTATATAAAACTTCCCGTTCGTCATAAGGATCTTCGACTCCGGGATCAGCTCAACGGATTCTATATGAGCACTGTTCAGCACAATCTTCGTATCATTTAATTTCGTCAGCATTATCATATCATAATTCCTCACAAATATCAAACACATCCATTCGCCAAGGCGTCTGGTTTATGCTTTACTCGGCTGCAGCGGTAAAAACCATACAGACAACTAGGAGGAAACCTCTGCAGGTTCCTTCCTGCATGGGCTCCCCTTAATTGTCTGTGCATATCGTTAAGAAAATGCTAATGATTAACGCTTCATGTTCACGAGCTCCTGAAGCATCTCGTCTGTTACCGTGATGATCTTGGAATTCGCCTGGAATCCTCTCTGGGTTGTGATCATATTAGAGAACTCATTGGCAAGGTCTACGTTCGCCATCTCAAGCCAGCCGCTCTTGATCTTGCCGACCGGACCGCCGTTTGGCTTGATCGCCTCAACCTCACCGGAGTTCGCGCCCGGCCTGTAGTAGTAACCGCTCTGCTTCTCAAGACCGTTGGGGTTCTCTACGGATACAAGAGCTAACTGTGCGATCGGAACTGCACGGTTATTGATGTCCGTACCCATGATCGTTCCGTCTTCGTTCATCGTCCAGCCCTGGATATCGTACTGCATACCTGTCGTTGGGTCTACCGGAATACGGATTGCGGATAACTCATCTACATACTCTGCCGCAACACCTGGAACACGATCTATCGCATCGGTTTTAACAGGAGTAATTGTAGATCCGTCATTCGCCGTCCAAGTAGGGTTAGCTGTGGCATATCCCGTATCACCTTTGACTCCCGATTCATTTGCCGTAATTCTGATATTTACAGTCGGCTTAGGAGTCGCATTTTCATTATAATTATCAAGTGAAATGGTATATCCTGCGAATGGTCCGTCTTTTTTTGTCACTTCATTTATCCAATCCTGAATCCGATCCTTAAACTTCGTACTCTTAACCTCTACTTCTTTACCACCAATTGACACTTTTGCAGGATCATTCCCAGTTGGTTCCGTTATAGTAACTACCGCTCCTTTGATCGTATACACAGCCGGTGAAGCCGGTATCTCTGGTATACCCGTACCTTCTTCCAGCGCATATCCATACACATAACTACCCTGGTTATCTACCAGATACCCGTTGTTATCCACACGGAAGATACCTACTCTGGACAGATACAATCCCGACGACTCAACATCCTCAAATGTTCCGTTAACCATATTACCTACCAGGAAGAATCCCGTACCGTCGATCATACAATCCATCGGATTGGAAGACGGTGACGGCGCTCCCGTCTCGAACTCGGATGAAATCGAGGACAGGGTAGAACCATAACCTACCTGAGAAGCATTATGTCCGCCGGCAGCCCCCGCCATCTGGCTTCCGCCTGTACTGCTGATTGAATTGGTATACATTGCATCCTGGAAGTTGTAGCTATAAGACTTAAAACTCCATGTATTAACGTTCGCTATATTATTACCGATAACGTCCAGCTTGGACTGATGCGCCTTGAGCCCTGCGACTCCGGCAATCATTGATCTAACCATTTGTTATACATCCTTTCTTTACATATACTCTGCGCCGTCTCAGGGGAACCGCCGTGCCGCCCGCTGTATCTCACAACCGCTTCCTGCCCAGGCGGTTCCTTATGTATCTGCAAGTCATACAGATACGAAACCTCCATCAAATGGTCCGGCTTACATTAAGACTGCGCTGTCAATATTCGTAAATATATTTTCCCTCATCTCTGTTCCCGACATCGTTGTCACTACGACGTTATGTGGAACATTTACAATAAAAGCCCCGCTCTCGCCGATGATAACCACGTCTCTTGCGCCTTTTTCCCTGGCTTTTGAAACCGCCTGGTTCAAGTCCTTCAGGAGACCGTCTGTCATCTCGATTCCCCGTTCCCGGACTCTCTGTACCGCATGTTTGGAGAATTGAACGGACTGAGCTTTGTCGGCTTCTTTCTGCAAAACGTCTGCGAACTGCACCTTCGTACCAGTATTCGCACCTGCGCCGATAATCCCCTGTGTCTGCAGCTGTGCCGATGCATGCTGCAATTTGAGCGTCCCGGCATTGGTAATCTGGTTCATCTTACTCATCACTTGCACCGCCTTAATCTCTGTTCCCCGCATGCTCCCCTCAAACTACTCTTTATCCTTATCGCCTGTCGTATTGTCCGTATCCGTCTTATCGGTTTCGGTCTTATCCGTATCCGTCTTATCGGTTTCGTCCTCATCTTTATCCGGAATCTTTACCGGCACGTCCCCGATACCCATAACCTGTGACAATTCGTACTTCTTTCCGTCGATATATACTGCCGTCGCCCCGGTCAGGTCAACGCCTGTTACCGTGCCTTTCTTGGTTCCGGTAACCTCTCCCTTCTCGTCGGTAATCGCAACGGTAACTTCTTTCCCCAGCAATCCGGTAGAATAAGTCGTCAGCGTTACCTGGGACAGATTGTTAGACACCGTGGCAAATTTTGCTACCGCATCCGTTACCTGGGTCATCGCATTCATGGTAGCCATCTGCGTCATCTGGTTCATCATATCGCTGTTGCTCATGGGATTCATTGGATCCTGATATTGAAGCTGTGCAGCCATCAATTTCCAGAAATCGTCAATCGACAAATCTCCGCCGTTCGCCACCGCGTCTGTCTGCGTCGCTTTCGCGGCGTCATACTGATATTTGGCGGCATCGCTTTGTAATACGTCGCTCACTCCTGCCATATCTTCTTCTCCTTTCTGTCATTCACTCTTCAAAAGACCGGCGCTTCTTCTACCCTGTCAACCCTAACCGCAGCCTTTGTAAGAATTGCTCTGCATCTTCCCCGTTCTGGTTCTGATTCTTCTCTTCTTTCTGCTTCTGGTTCTGGTTGGCATGCTCATTCTCATCCCGAGTCTGGTTTAAGTAGTCCGTCTCCTGCTTATCCACGATGATCGTCGTCTCCCCGCCTAAATTCCGATCGATGATATTCCCAATCTCACGGGCATTCTGGCTCAGCGCATCCATGGCGCGCTTCTCGGAACATACAATCGAAATCGTAGCCTGGCTTCCTTCGTAAAGAACCTTCACCGCAATCTTTCCAAGATTCACAGGTTCAATATGGATTTCAAACTCCTTCACGCCTTCTGTCAGCTTCGCAAGCAAGGTGTCTGTCACCTTCTCCGGCAATTCCCCAGGCCGCTCTACATGAACCCTTGCCGCCGTCTCCGGTCTTTCCACCTCTGTCTTTACAGGCTGCTCCGTTTCCGGACGAACCGCTGACGCTGCCGCCGCCTGTTCCGCCGCAAACTGTTCCGGCTGCGCCTCGGTCTTTTCCTTCGGCTGCACGGCTGTCTCTGCCGTCTCTTTCAGATTCGATGTAAAATCTTGTGTCTGTGGCTTTGTCTCGGCAGAATCCTGAGTCTGTATTACCGGCATTGCCTCTGACGTCTTCACATCCGCTGTCTTTTGCATCTGTTCCGGCTGCTCTGCAGTTTGCCGCTGCTTCACTGTCTGTACCCGTCCAGTTTCCGGCATCTGCGCCTGCTGTGCCTGTTCTTCATTCTGTACCAGAACGGCTCCCTGTTCCGCCGTTTCCGGCATCTGTACTCCTTCTTCTGCCCCGATCTCCGGCAGCCCATCGGTTACTTCCGCCACTGCATCGGTAGGAATCTGCTCTTCTGTCTCCTGAACTGCTCCGGTAAATCCATAAGAATAGCGCTCACGTATCTGCAACGCAATCATAACCTCTGCCTGTCTCGTATCCGTCTCGCTGCTGTCGGTCTGTTCTGTCTTCCCCTGTTCCTCGGATACCTCTTGCTTCTGATTGCCTGTCGCTTCGGTCTTATCTGTCGCCGTATCCTTATTCTGATCCTTGGATACTTCCTTGCTGTCTTGTTTGCCCTGAGCATCCTCATTCTTGCTTTGAAGCATCTTGCGGAAATCATAGTCGCCGGACACGTCCGCCGTCTGTTGCGACGCCTTTACATTACCTGCCGTCTGAAATCCGATATCCATCGTCTTCATACTCAACTTCTCCATGGGTTTCTTCCTCCTTTCCTATTATATAATTCTTTGTAACTCTTGACACACAAATCGGCTATCCTGCGCCATGGTTACATCTATAGTAATCTGCCGGGATGAAAGCTCTCATCCACATATGCAGGATTACCCTACAATCCTCGCCATCGCCCGCTTCGTGGCAACAAACTCTTCGATAAACTGCTCTTCTTCCTTCTGAACTTCTTTCTCGTATTCTTTGAACTTCTTCTCTTTTAGTTTGTCAATGGAAGAGGTCTCTTTCTTCGCCTCCACTACCTCATTGCGCTTGGCTTCTTCTTTCTCCTGGAGCTTTGCCAGCTCCTCATACTTCTTCCTAATCTTAATCCCCAGCGCTTCCAGATAATTCTCATAGGTATGGATATCACAAATCTTCATCCCGTTCATCCGGTTATTCCGGAACTCCGCCGTACAACGCCGATGTTCCTCCTCCATCTTCTCGATGGTTCGTTCACACTCCCTGACTTTCGCAAGAATCCTGGCATGCTCTGCTTTCAGCCCATCAAGCGCCTGTTCCTTATAATTAAGTACCGTATCCAATGAAAAAAAGAACTTCTTCACCGCAATATCTCCTTCATCATCTCTAAGGACGTCTCCCCTGGGAAGCTTTCATTAATTTTCTGCATCAAGAAGGCATTGACCTTGTCAATCTTAGAAACAGCGCCGTCAAGCCTGGGGTTTGTTCCCGACTTGTAAGCCCCGATTGAAATCAAGTCTTCATTCTGTATATATAAGCTGTACAGGTCTCTCAGCCTTCCCGCCAGTTTCTTATGCTCCGGCGTCGCAATCGCCGACATCAGACGGGAAATGCTAGCATTAATATCTATGGCGGGATAATGGTTGGAATTCGCAAGTTTCCTGCTCAGGACAATGTGTCCGTCCAGGATTCCCCGGACTGTATCCGCGATAGGTTCGTTGGTATCGTCTCCTTCTACTAATACGGTGTACACTCCCGTAATAGAACCATTTTCAAAATTTCCGCTCCGCTCAAGGAGCTTCGGGAACTCTGCATAAATGGACGGGGTATATCCTCTGGCAATCGGCGGCTCTCCGGTCGCCAGCCCAATCTCTCTCTGAGCCATGGCAAAACGCGTCAGGGAGTCCATCATAAGCAGGACATCCTTCCCCTGGTCTTTAAAATATTCCGCAATCGTAGTCGCTACCATGGGGCATTTCATGCGGAGCATCGCAGGCTGGTCAGATGTTGCCACTACAAGCACGGAGCGTTTCATTCCTTCCGGGCCAAGGTCTTTCTCGACAAACTCCAAAACCTCTCGCCCACGCTCTCCTACCAGCGCTATTACATTAATGTCAGCTTTGACATTTCGTGCGATCATGCCCATCAGCGTACTTTTCCCGACGCCGCTCCCCGCAAAGATCCCGATACGCTGGCCCTTGCCGATGGTGTTCAGCCCGTCAATCGCTTTCACGCCAAACTCCAGCGTCTCACGGATAGGCGGCCTGTCAAGCGGATTGATGCTTGGGCTCTCCACATAATAGTACCGGCTTGATTCAAACGGCCCCTTGTCATCCATGGGATGCCCGAGGGCATCAATAATCCTGCCCCTCAAAAATTCCCCGACAGGAATCTTAAGCCGTTTCCTTGTATTTCTAACATAACTGTCTGACCCAATACCATTAATATTCTCATACGCCATCAATTGCACCTTATCATCACGAAATCCCACAACTTCCGCAGGAATTTCCTTTTTCTGCTTTTCATTATAGATAAGTACGATGTCGCCTATGCTTGTGTTGCTGCCCGAGGCTTCCATGGACATTCCGGTGATATTTTCTATTTTACCAATATAACTGATCGTCTCTGCATTTAATATCTGCCCCGGCAGTTCTTTCAGCATACTCATAGCTCCTTTATATTCTGGCGTTATTCATAATCTCCCGGATATTCTCAAGCTGTGTGCCGACGCTTACGTCAATAATCTCATCCGGGCGCTCTACAATACATGTTCCAGGCTCCTCGCCGTCCATGATGATCACTTTCACCGTATCGGAAAGGTTGCTGAGCTCCTGCAGGAACTTCGGATCCGCACTGACCTCTTTACCCGATTCCTGCGTTGTTCCTATATATATCTTCGCCCACGCGCTTTTTTTGAGTTTCTCCGTCGCGGCGAGGATCATCCTCTCAATGACTCTGGCATTTGAGCGCAGGCTGGTACGCACAATCTTCTCTCCAATCGCAAGCGCAATCTCTTTCAGATCATCCATATATTTTTCAAGAGCCTTGTCTTTCAGCCTTTCCACATCTACGATGTAGGCCGCAAACATCTCTTCCAGGTCATCCGTCTTTTTCCGATACCCAGATAAGCCTTCGCTCTCGCCTTCCTGAAATCCTGCCTCATACCCTGCCGTCTGGCCCTGGGAAAAGCCCTCTTCGTAAGCGTCGCTCTTAATCTGCTCCGCCTCGCGCCTGGCATCCTCCAGATGCCTCTCGGCCTCCAGCATCATCTCATCCATGCGCTGGCGCCACTGCCTTTCCTCTTCTTCCCTCTCTCTATCCAGCTCATCGTCGCTTTCAGTTTCTTCTGCCTCCTCGGGAGATTCAGGATCCAAAACAGTTTCGGCAGCCTTTGCCGCGTCAAAGACGGGATACTCAAAGGCTCTCTTTATGTCCTCCGGCGCTTCAGATGTTTTTACCACCCTATACAATAATCTCATCCTTTCCGCCCTTGTTAATTACCAGTTCGCCCTCTTCTTCCAGCTTTCTGATAACACCGACAATACGCGACTGAGCGTCTTCTACGTCACGCAGCTTTACATTGTATGTAACCTCCAGATCCGACTTGACCTGTTCGGCCATACGGCTGGACATATTTGAGTAGAACGCCGCCAGGATCTCCTCCCCGGCTCCCTTCAGTGAGTATACGATATCCTTCATATCGCAATCCCTGATGAAACGCTGGATAGACCTGTTGTCCATCGTAAGGATATCCTCGAATACGAACATCTTCTTCCTGATCGTATCTGCAAGCTCCGGATCGTCCTTGCCCATCTCGTCGAAAATGTATTTCTCGTTGCTTCTGTCCATATGGTTCATAACATCTGCGATGTAATCGATACCGCCAACACTTGTAAAGTCTGTCGTAAGGATTGTATCGAACCTGCTGCGAAGCTGTTTCTCCACTATTTTAATCGCCTCCGGCGATGCGCTTTCCATCAGGGCGATGCTCTTTACTACCTGAATCCTCTTCTTCTCAGGCAGCTCAGAGATTACTGACGCCGCCTTATCGGATTCCACATAAGACAGAACCAGAGCGATTGTCTGTGCGCGTTCATGCTGCAAAACCGAAAACAGATTCTTTACATCCGCTTTTTCCACGAAATCGAAAGAACGGTTCTTAAGGTATTTGGACACTTTATCTAAAAGCTCTGACGCCGCATTCTCGCCATATGCCTTTTCCAGGACTGCCCTGGCATATTCCATGCCCCCGTCCGTCACTACTTTCTGCGTCAGGCAAGTCTTATAGAAATCATCCAGAGCCTGCTCCGTCTGCTTTGCCTCGAGATGCCCAAGCCTTGCAACTTCCAGCGTCAGCTTTTCCACATCGTCAGCACTTAGAAACTGATACAGTTTCGACGCCTTGTCGGTTCCCAGCGCAACTACTACCGCTGCGGCTTTTTGCTCGGTTGTGAGAGTTATATTTTCATCACTCATCTCTGTTTTCACCTCCACGCAGCCAATTCTTAAGCATCTGTGCTGAAATCTCAGGATTCTCTTCCGCAAACGCTCTTACAACGTCACGAAGCTGCTGGCTTCTCTCATTCTTAAGGCTGACAAGGTCAAGCGGCTCCACTTCCTCTTCTTCCCGCTCTCCTTCTTCCTCTGGCGAAATTTCCTGTGCGAGCTCTTCCTCAAGCACTTCCTCGAGCTCGTCTTCTGCTTTCTTCCTCTTCCTGAGGAATATGATAAGCGCAGTCACCAAAAGCAGCAGCAGTACGATTCCAATGATTACGAACAGCAGGTTATCCTTAACAGTTTCTGCAAGCTGTTCCATGATGCCGCGGTTTTCACCCTCGCTTCCCTCATAGAACGGCGCATTCGCAATGGTAATCTTGTCAATCCTGTCGTCAGGCGCAATGCCCACCGCATTGCCCACCAGTTCCATCAGCTTATTTGTCGTGAGGTCACCCAGTGTCCTGCCGTTAATCGCCACGGAGACCGTAACGTCCTCCAGCACTCCTGAATCGATTTCACCTTGTTCTTTTATCTGATTTACAAGGAAATCCCTCGTCCAGCTCTCGCTCGTATAGCCATCCCCGTTCTGGGTCGCATTTGCCGTGTACTGAGAGACATCGGAGTTCGTCTCCGTGCCGACCACGCCGCCCGCGGCATTCCCGCCGCCGCTCGTCTCCCTGGCGCCGGTCTCCTTCGAGAGAATCCCCGTCTTATCTTCTTCATCTATCTTTTCCGGCGTCGTATATGTAGTAGATTCGCGAATGACCTTTTCCATGTTCACCGAACCTTTTGCCGACACCCGGACGTTATCCGCTCCGTAAAACGGTTCCAGCACATGGATGACTTTCTGGGTCAGCTGCGACTCAATGAGCCTCAGAATCTCCTGGCTTGCATCGTCGGACGAACCGCCTGCGGAATCTCCGATATCCGAAACTATAATTCCGTTTCCGTCAAGAACCGTTACATTTTCCATCTTCATATCAGGAACGCTCTGAGCCACCAGCCTTTGTACGCCCGTCGCCTGATTTTCTGTCGGCGATCCGCCGTTTTCCATCATCATCACTACAGATGCGCTGGGGCCGCTGGACGCATCATCCGCATCCGACAGCACATATTTGCTTTCTTCCCCAAGGGCGATCGTCACTTTCGCGTCTTTTACACCCTCAAAGAGCCGCACCGTCGCGCCTATGCGGTTCTGCAGCTCATACAGCTTGTATGTCTGTTTCTCCATGTCGGTCGTCATGCCGCCCGCGTTCTGGGTAAATACATCATATGTAAATCCGCTCTTCGGGTAGCCTTCCTGCGCCAGCTGCGCCCGGGTAGTATCCGCCACCTTCTCCGGAACCTGGATATTGCCGGAACCGTCAGACTTATACTCAACGTTCATTTCCTGCAGCTTGGCAAGAATCTGCGTCGTCTCCTCTTCCGTTACATCAGAAAAAAGCACCACGTAATCCTTATGATTTAAAATCAAAGTAATCACAATCGCACCGACAACTAATCGCAGCCGCTATCGCAGCTATTATTTTCGTTCTCCTGTTTATCTTAGCAAGATATTCCTTTACTACATTCAGCCGTTCTTTCATCAATCCGTCTGTCCCATCTATAATCTATTTTTTATAACCTATAGGGAAATACGCATCAATTCATTGTAAGCTTCTACCGCCTTATTGCGAAGAGAAACCAGCAAATCAATTGATAACTGCGCCTCAGCCGCTGCAATCGGCACCGTGTGCGCGTCGTCAATCTGTCCTGTCGCCAGCAGATACTGCTTGTTTTCCAGATTTCTTTCCGAATCCGTCACATTTTTTATCGCGTCTGAAAAAACGTCCTTAAATAACGCCGTACCTTCT
>OFGP01001827.1_pt1 | contig 13950 bp, 9 predicted proteins | sample 1521781 | NCBI WGS metagenome assembly OFGP01 (sample SAMEA3504113, study PRJEB24116) | mouse gut metagenome | biome: mouse gut; feature: mouse-associated habitat; material: faeces | place: Denmark | collected 2011 | reverse complement strand
TTGGTGCTTTGGGAGATTATATTCATTTTGGAATTACAGTTTGCGGAAACTCAAGTAAAAGTATATTGTCAAAAGTTTTTGCATATGCTATAATGCCGTTAGGCAAGAAGATATGACAGTTCCATGTGAACGTAGAATGAATCCCCAAACCGTAGTAGCGTACAGTTTGGGGATTCTTCTTTTCTTTTATAGTGGCAAAGCTCCCACTAGGCTATTTGTTGTCCTTTCGGTCACTGTCAAGCCATTTGATGATGTAGTGGCAGGCTACACCAGCCGCAACAGCGATTATAAAAGATATGACAAACTCCATGCAAACACCTCCTCCCGTTGCCGGGTGTAGGTTGGACAACACAAGAATTATAACATATCCATTAACATGCTTCTATCCTATTCCTAAAAGGTTTTGTGGTTGGGATTGTGGTTAACGCAATCCGATGCTCGCTATCACTGTGGACATCCCCAAAAAACATTTTGATAAGGACATCTTCTTTCGGCAAGTAAAGTTGAATATATTTTGAGTTTTATCCTTATCTGGTTTTATCCTTGTCCTTGTATCATTAACGCATAAACAGTCACCATGGCTTGATGCTTATGTTCCATATCAAAATGATAAAGTCGATAGAGATTAACTTTCCGATTTATATTGACAGTAGGGAAGTTGAAAAGTCAACATTAAATCCAAATATTCCGCAATCGACTAAGAATAAAGCCCGCAAAGGCTTTATTCATCCTCTAACCCCAAATTGCAATTGCGCCACAAAAAATGTTTCCTCCATCTGAAAATCCACGGTTCCGTTCATATGATCCATCATTTTACGCACACTTTTTAATCCAATCTGCGTGCTTTCTGTCTGATTGGACAAATTACTTTCTTTTACTTTGTTTTTGATAGAAACAATGAGAAATTGATCCAAAGAAGCCGAAAGGGAAACGGCTTCTTTTTTGTCCGCATATTTCATAATGTTGGAAAACAGATTATTCAATACGCGTTTTACCATTGTCTCATCCGCAGTCACTGCGGCAGAAGAAAAAATAGAAGCGTTGGAATCGGGGAACTGAAGGTCTGTTGTAAACCCTGCCAGACGCAAAAAATCGGAGTGTTCCTGCAAATCGTTCAAGAAAAACGAAACCGGAAGCGATACAAGCGAAAGGTTTTCTCCGGATTCTTCTGCTTCGTCAAAGACCAGCGCATATTCAAACATCCGGTCTGTCATTTCTTTTAAATCGTCTGTTTTGGCAATACAGCGGCTGATATATTCCGTCTGCATATCCGGATTCCGGTTGAGATTTAGAATTTCCAGATATCCTTTTAATATTGTAAGCGGCGTACGCAGATCGTGAGAGAGGGCGGCAATCAGCTCCTGATTGGATTTGTGTACTTCCTGTTCGTGCAGAAAATTTTCGCGTAGCGCAGAGCGGAGACTGTCAAGCTCTATTGCCAGAATACCGATTTCGTCGCAGCCTGCGCTTTGCACAGGGGTGGTAAGATCGCCGGAGGACATCTGCAAAATAGCATGTTCTAAACGGGCGATCGTTTTTATTTTCTTTCCGACAAAAAACAATATGACGAACAGAAACAGAAATATACACAAAAACATGCAGAATACGGCGTAAGGAACAATGAAAAAAGAGCTGTGGTAAAAGGAAACCAGTACCGAGGCATAACCGTTTTTAAACTTAATCGCGCGTTCATGGTTTTGGTTTACGTCTTCGTCAATCCATCGATAGGTCAATTGGAAGAATGTATTGAACGGCTCGCTCCAAAGCATAGCCTCCGGAAAACAGCTTGCCCTGTACAGCCCGTCTTCCAGGCCGTAGATTGAGATGCCGGTATAGTCATCTGCCAGAGAAAAGTACGGCTGAATGGCATTTACTGCGTCTTCATCGTCTTCAAAATCCGGAACATCGTATTTTTTTGCCTCTTCTATCAATTTTGTCCAGAAATCATCTTTCGGCATAGGAAAAAAGCGCAGGCTGGAAGGAAGCCGTTCTGCCAGACCGTAGTATACGCTCCATTTGTTATGCCAGAGAAAACGAAATAACGAAAGGCAGAGCGATCCTGTGACCAGGATCAGAAGAAAGAGCTTTGTGCGTATTTTGATATGGGAAATTCGTTCTTTTATAGAATGTAATCTAGTCAAAATGATACCCCTTTCCCCATGCCGTTTTAATAAAAACCGGTTTTTTTGGGTCTTTTTCTATTTTCTGGCGTAAATTGCGGATATGGACCATTACGGTGTTGTTCGCTCCGTAGTACCAGGGATCATCCCAGACGGCTTCATATAGACGCTGTGCGGAAAAAATCTGGCGGCGGTTGGATGCAAGCAGTCGCAGCATTTCATATTCCGTACTGGTCAGTTCTATTTTTTGCCCGTGCAGAAATACTTCTTCCCGTTCCGAATCGATCATCAGCCCGCGCACGGAGAGCTGTCTGACAGACGATGCCGCCGTTTGCTTTTCTTTTCCCTGATAGACGTGGTAGCGGCGGATCAAAGCTTTTGCGCGTCCGATCAGTTCCGGATAAGAAAACGGTTTTTCCAAAAAATCATCTCCTCCGCTGGAAAAACCGAGAATTTTATCGCTGTCGGTCGTTCTGGCGCTTAAAAATAGAATCGGGACATTGCTTGCTTCCCGAATACTCTGGCACGTTTCATATCCGTTCATACCCGGCATCATGATGTCAAGAATGATCAGGTCAAATGCCTGTTTTTTGATTTCTGTAAGCACGGATGTTCCGTCTTTTGCTTCCGTAACCGAAAACCCTTCTCCGGTCAACAGCACTTTAATAATTTCACGGATTTCAGGATTGTCGTCGGCAATTAAAATATGCGGGATCTCCTGTGTCATAATGATAGTCTCCTTTGTATTTTCCAGTATATTATACAAGATTTAATGAAAAATAGGAAATTCTTTAGAAACCTTAAGAAATACTTTATGGGATTTCTAAGGGAAGAAGCCTACCATAGAAGTAAAGGAGGCGCTTCTATGAAGAAAATCAGAAATAAAACTTATTTTTTCCTGCTGGGTTTGACATTGTTTATGGTATGGTTTTTGGTCGGACGTTTTGGTCTTTTTGCATCGAACGGTGACTGGTTCAGTCAGCACAGCGTAATTCCGGATCAGTTTAGGCAGCAGTTTTATGCGACGGGACAATGGTTCCCGGAGTTTGCGGCGCAACTTGGGGCAGGGCAGAATATTTACAATTATTCCTATTATGGTTTGTACAATCCTGTTATTTTGCCGTCTTACCTGCTGCCGTTTGTAAATATGGGTGATTATTTGATGGCGGTAAGTATCTTGTGCCTTGCAGCGTCGGTTCTGCTGATGTATTACTGGCTGGGCACGCATGGATTTTCCGCACAGGTGCGGCTGTCGGTTACGGTAGTATTTCTTTTGGCAGCGTCGATGATTTACCAGTCACACCGCCAGATCATGTTTGTAAACTATATGCCGTTTTTATGTATGGCTATAATCGGCGTGGATCGGTACTGGAATAAAAGAAAATACGGACTTTATCTGGCAGGCGTTTTTCTGATGATTATGACGAGTTTTTATTTTTCTATTGGAGGACTTTTGGCATTATGTCTGTACGGCGTAAGCCGATGCGAAAAACAGAGCCCTAAGAGACGTGTGTTTGGTTTTATCTTTCCGACTGCGGCAGCCGTGTGCCTTGCCGGCGTTTTGCTCGTTCCGACGGCATGCGCATTGTTTGCAAGAAACGACGGTTCCAAACAGGGGCTGTCTGTTTCGTTATTGTTTCCCGATTTTTCGCAAAGCCGGTTTGCGTATGACGGATATGGAATCGGGCTTACAATCGGAATTCTTAGCGTTTTGTTTCTCTGCCTGGCAGGTAGAAATCTTAAGGAGCGGTTTTTAGCGGCAGGGTGTTTGACCGTGATCACAATTCCGTTTTTTTCCTGGGTGTTAAACGGAGGGCTTTACGCGAGAGGGAAATCCTTAATTCCGTTTCTTCCGGTGTTCTGTTATCTGACGGCGGTTTGTCTGGAAGGGATCCGGCGGAAAGAATTTTCTAGCCGGATGTATCTGGCAGGATATTTGGCTTCTGTCACTTGGAGTGTCTGCTCGTTTTTGATCTGCGGTCATGGGAAACTGACGGAGATCTATGGGATGATGTTTGCAGAGCTGCTGCTGCTGCTTCTGTTTTTTCTGTGGTATCAAAAAAAGAGGGATCAAACAAAGAAGATGTTTCCTGTTTTTTTGCTTCCGTCGATGATTTGTCTTTTGTTATCCGCTGCAGTACAAAACGGAAACGGAACCGACCGGTTAAATGCCGATGTTTACAGGAGCGTGACGGATGATTCCTGGGGAGAGGAAATTTCTGGCGTACTGCGGCAGGAAGAGGGACTCTATCGGCTGGAACAAAGCGGCAGCCATGAGGAAAAAAAGGCAAATATCAATCGTACATGGGATGTGCGGCAGTGGTCGGTTTCATCGTATTCTTCCGCTTATCAAAAGTTATATAAAGATTTTCGGGAAAATGTGTTTCAGACAGAACAGCCTCTGCGGAACTGCCTGATGCAGTCGGTTTCGGAAAACCCGCTGTTTCAGAAATTTATGGGAGTAAAATACCGGGTGGGAGAGAATGCAGAAAAAGATACAGACGGTAAGATTTCTGTCAGCAGGCAGGAGAATGCAGCGCCGGTCATTTATGCGACGGATCAGGTGATTGCAGAAGACGCATATCGGAATATGGCGTTTCCATACAATCAGACGATATTGATGCGGTATGCGGCAGCCAAAGGCGGAACAGAGCCGGATACGCGGGAGATTACGGCATCTATGCCGGATATATGGGAGACGGAAGTTCGGATTTTGGAACATCTCGGCATACATAAAACGGATAGCGGCTATCAAATCGAAACAAAACAAAAAGTAAAAACATCGCTGGCTGTGGCAGGATCGGAAGCAGATCGAGAACGGATTTTATTTTTACAGTTTGATGTAAAAAACCGCAGGAAGAGTCAGGATGTCATCATAGAACTTGCGGGAATACGCAACAATTTAAGTGCAAAAAGCCATGTGTATTATAACGGAAATCGGACGTTTACTTATGTGATGAAGTTAAAGAAAGGGCAGAAAAAAGCGGAGCTTTTGTTTGGGGAAGGAACGTATTCGATCTCAAATATCCGAAGTTTTTTGGGAGATGCGGCTGTATTAAGCGAGGACTCCTTATACCAGTCTGCGTTTTGTCCGGACTGGAAGATGACGGAAGGCAGCCGGATCTGCGGAGATATGGACGTCGTGCGCACGGGATATCTTGTGACGTCGATTCCGTATGATCCTGGATTTGAGATTTGGATCGACGGAACGCGCACGGAAAAAGAAATCGTAAATACGGCGTTTCTCGGAGCGAAGATTTCAAAAGGTGAGCACAGGATCGAGATTGTGTATCATGCGCCCGGCGCATTCCTGGGAAAGGCAGTATCCGGAATGGCGCTTGTATGCCTGGCGGCTGCGGGAGTTTTGGAACGAAAGAAAAATTATGTGGTTTCTGCTGCATTTCGTTACAACTTTCTAACAATTTTGATGTATCATAAAAAGAAAATAAAGGCGATAGGTGGAAAATAGAAAAATGAAAGAGTAAACCGACGGTAAAAAAAAGAAATGAGACCGGAGATTTCGGATGCAAAACTCCGGTCTTTTCCTGCGTCATGCAAAATAAGAACGTTTGTTCATAATGTGCATTGACAAACATGTATGTTTGCTTTATAATGAGCAATAGAAAAAGAATTCCGGCATTTCAGCAAAATTTCAAAACAATTAATTTCATAATACAGAGAACAGATTTCCCGATTTTGTATCGGGGAATTGTTACTTTTATGTTGTGTTCGGGTTGTGATGCATATATAAAATCATACCTTTCGAACCTGTATTTTTTATACACTTTTTTAGGGAGGCGGTGATTCATTACAAGAAAATGGTAAAACACATGGAAATGTCTGAGACAGCTTTTGGATGAGAAGTCGTACGTTTGATGAAATTATGCTACAGCAAGAGGAACGCCAAAAAAGATAAGTAAAAGGAGAGGTTTGGCATGTGTCAATTTAAAAGCGGGATTATTTTAAGGAACAGAGTGGTGCTGACACCGGACGGAAATGAAAGTCATACTGATTTATTGAATCAGCTTGGAATGGAAGATAATTATATGAATGCTTCCAAAGCATTTGTAAAAGCAGAACTGATACCAAAACATGGGAACCGGGCGGCGGATGCCAGCGAATGGACGTATCGGGCAGATCAGGATATAGTACCGGACTGGTATGAAACGAACGCCGGCAGATACGAAATGGAATTTCGGAACGCCGTAAGGGACTATATGCACAAAAGAATCTGCGTCATCTGCAACCGGGCGTGGACCGTAATGAAAACGGATGAAACGGGTACATATTATCTGATGGACGGAAGCCTTGGAAAATCGGAGTTTGGTGAGTCCAATAATTATGCCGATTCCTATGTCCGCAGAAATCTCAACAACAGTGATCTTGCCAGAGATTTACGGGAAGAATTCGGAGAGAGGCTTTCGCCGATTCGGACAAATTTACTTTCATTGGACGGGTTAAAGGATTATGGAGAAGTGGATGGGGATATCCTGGCGATTCCCACGTTGGATTTATATCGGGAATGCAGGGAACATATTTTAAATTCGGATGGACGCTGGTGGCTTGCTACTCCAAACTCCACGCCATCCGGCTGCAGTTCCGGTTGTGTACATTACGTGGATGCGGGCGGAGATGTGGATTATGACTGGTGTGATGCGTTTGGAGCGGTACGGCCGTTTTTCATTCTGCCGTCATAGAGAGTGCGGGCAGGGCAGACCTTACAGAATATAAAAATTCCCCACAGGAATGGAAATACATTTCTGTGGGGATGGTTGTGTGTTTTGATTATGCGCAATCTCCCATGACAAAATAGATGAATCTGAGATAATCGCCGGTATCGGTAAGCTGAAATTCTACTTGATGATTTTTTTCTGACTCTTCTTTCATTAAACGGAACGCAGATTGATCGCTTTTTAAATTGTGAAGCGACTGGTCAGCGGAGCATAAAAGCACCGTTCCTTTGCTTTCCTCTACAAGTTTTGTAAGTTTTTCGACATCTGGATTCTGATACATCTTCACTTTTAACATTCTTTTTTCCTCCTCATTCTTCGTTTCAGCAAGAGGATACTTCCAAATTCTGGTTGAAACAATTCCATTCCCGACATATAATATAACAAAACCGCCAAATTGAAAGGAGATCTTATGGTACGCAAAGATTTCGGATTCCTGTTAAACCGGGCATCAAAAGAGCTGAAACCGCACGGAACGACGGAGTTTCCCTGCGCCGTGTATGCTTCACGACACACGGAGAGATCCAAAAATGTCATTCCCTGGCACTGGCATGAAGAGATGGAGATTATTTATATTGCAAGCGGGACATTAAGAGCCAAAGTACCTTCCCGGACATTTATTTTAGAACAAGGAGACTGTATCGTGATAAATTCAAATGTGCTGCATTTTGCCGCTGCGGAAGGCGAATGCAGCCTGCATTCGCTTGTGTTCGCTCCATCGTTGATCGGCGGAACGGAGGAATCGGTATTTACCAGAAACTATATACGCCCGCTTTTATCCTGTCCCTCTTTTTCTGGTTTCTGCTTTCCGGCATCCAAGGATGAAAGGGCGGCGGACTGGTTTTGTGAGGCGTTTACGTCTATGACGCAGAATGTACCGGGATTTGAATTTACCGTCAGGGAAAATCTGTCGCGGTTTTGTTATTCCTTGTATGAAAAATTCCAACCGCAGCTGGGCAGGTGGAATCCTGCTTTGAATCAGGATTCTCTTCGGGTAAAGAAGATGCTTGCCTATATGCATGAGAACTTTGCGGATAATATTACGCTGGCAGATATTGCGAGATCTGCGGACATCAGTGAACGGGAATGCTTGCGCTGTTTTCAAAGGACGATCCAGCTTTCACCCATGCAGTATTTGCTGAAATACCGCATCATGCAGGGGGCGGAGCTTCTGATCAGCCGTCCGGCGGACGGCGTGGCTGAAATCGCTGGTTTCTGCGGATTTGACAGTCCCAGTTATTTTACGAAAATGTTTGGCCGCTTTTATGGCTGTACGCCGCGTGAATATCGGAAATTGAATGCAGAGGGGTAGAAGATTATTGATATTTTTTTAAAATAAAAGAATTTTACTGATAAGATGAAAAATATACCGAATATGATGTACATCAGTTGTGGAAATAAGGAAAAAATTGTATAATATCACAGGTGGATTTTTAAAAGAAATGATAACAGTGTAATAAAAAATGTGAGATTAATTAAAAGGAATATAACGTATTTTACTAATTAAATAATTGTAAAGGAGGATAAATGGCAGAGTGATTTATTTTAAATGTGTGGAAGAGCAGTCAGAGAGAATTCCATCTATTATAAATACGATAGACAGATGGATACATTCTCCCGCATTAAAAAAGATTCTGGAATCATTTGGTACGGATATTCCGGATGGATTAAATATTACTGAAACAGTTCAGTGGTTATTAAATTTCAGCGATGAATGGGATTATCGAAAAAAGCAGCAGAACGCAAAGGATCAAGCAACAAAAGAAGCGGCGCGCTGGCTGTTGAATGATCATGCAGTCACAGAGTCACAGAGTAGGGCAGTATGGGAAGGAATTGCCGATTTGGGATTGCAAGGCGCTGATACGCCCGCAAGAAGCGATTATGATTATATCATTGCATTGGGAGGTGCAAGACTGTCATGTCTTTTGCGTCCGCAGTATGCCAAAAGAGTGATGGAACAATATGTATTATATCCCAAAGCCGTAGTTATGCTTTCAGGAACACGCCCGATTGCAGATTCGGAAAGAATCGTTACGGATACGTATGCCAAAGGGGCAAACACAGAGTATGATTTGATCTGCAAAGGTGCGGAACAAAGCTTCGGGGTATCTGAATTCCGAGAACAGCGTCATGATGACAGTAATCAGAATCTTTCCTGGGCAATTCGAACATATGCTAACGAATTTCCTGTGATTTCCATTGCGGGACCGTCTACGGAGCCAAACATACGTAGGGCAAATTCCGCAGATACCTATCAATTCTTTTTTGAGAAGTTCAAAATTTCAGAAGGAGAGAAGCTTCTTCTGGTTACCAGTCAGATTTATGTGCCATACCAGCAGATCGAAGCGATCCGAACCTTATCACTGCCATATGGTGTTTTGACAGAAACGATCGGATTTCCAAATGAATGGTCGGGCAATCTGCAGGGGATGCAGCAGCCTGTGAATTATTTACAGGAAATCAGATCAACGATACAGGCAATCAGCCGGTTTTTGTTGTCAATATCACAAGTGAAAGGATGAAAGAAATGATTATACCAGAAGATTTGAAACAGTTAAACAGAGGTTTTTTTGCCGAAATATCATTTGCTACAAATTGTGAGAATGTAATGAATTGTATTCCATTTATTGGAGCAGGCATGTCTGCCGATTTTGGATTTCCACTGTGGACGCAGTTGATAGCTAAGATTGCTGAAGATTTAGACAGGCAGGACATCCTAGAGGACTTAACAAACGGGAAAATGGATTTTGAACAAGCAGCCAGTGAACTATATCAGGCTGCGGGTGACAAATTCTTATTTCGTAAAATTGGGGAAAACTTATTTAACAAAAATGTAACAGATGATGAGATTGCCGGTTCCGCAGTAGAGTTGCTGCCGTATCTATTTGGAAATAGGCTGATCATTACTACGAATTACGATAACGTTTTGTCTGATGTCTATGCAAAACGTGCCGGCGGAACAGCTATGAGTGTGTTGAGTTTTCAGGATGATGTTGCTGTACAAGCGGCGCTTTTTAATATGGCTCCTGCTATTTTTAAACTACATGGAGATTTTAATATAGGCAGAGAGTATATCCTTACAAAAGAGCAGTATAACAGATATTATAACAACTGTAGTTTTAAAAGGGAATTATATCGGGTTTTAACAACCAGAAGTTTGTTTTTTTTGGGCTGCAGCTTAGAGCATGAGAGGTTTTTAGATGTATGGGGTGAGGAGATTCGCAATAACCCTCATATTCATCACTATGCGATTTTGGAAGCAGACGAAGATGAGACAAAACAAAGAGATCGTAGAGAAAGGTTTGAAGGAAAAAATATCACCGTGATTTGGTATCCGCATGGAAGACATGACAGGGTTCGTGATTTATTGGAGATAATCGGAAAAAAAGTCGGACGTTTGGATTATGATTATCCTGCTGTAGCGTATCAGCACAGTTTCGTAGAAAGAAAAGATGCATTCAGCACGGAAAATCTGATGAAAACCATTTACGGAAATTCAGAAGATGGACTGCTTTCCAGCATACAAGGAGATTTTCAAAGCAAATTTATTTATATCACTGGATTAGGAGGTATCGGAAAGACGACGCTTTTAAATCAACTTTATCATCAAATAGAAAAGAAGATAAATTCTAATGTACCGGAAGATATAAAAATTTTTCATATGGAGTTTTGCGGCGATTGGAGTACGACGCTTAAAACAAGAAAAATTAATATAAAAAGCAAACGCCGGCATTATATTTTATTTGTAGATAATTTGCCGGAAGATTGGTATGTAAAGGAAGGGGAAGAGTTTAAACAATTCGCTGGAAGATGCCAGATTTTTGCAACTTCCAGAGCGCGCATGACGGACGCAGATTTTCACTATGCCATTCCAAATACCGAACAGAGATATTACGTTGACTTAGGATGGAACTTTCCCAATCCAGAAGATTTATTTATGAAATATTTTAATCCGACGGATCCGGAGCTCTTTAAAGGGAATGCATCTATCAAAGAAATCATTCAAATTTCAGGCGGTCATACGCTGGCAATTGAAATTTTAGCAAACCATGCCAGAGAGCGGTGCAAAGGAACGAACGCGGATGGCTCTGTTGAAATCATTCAAGATTTTTTGAAAGAACTGAAAGAAAATAAATTTGATTTAAGTGAATTATGTGATATCAGAAATCTGAACAATAACAAGAATTTTTATGAAGAAATCACAGATCATCTGGCTAAGCTGGTTCAGATGGATGAATTGTCAGAAGGGGAAAAGGAATTGATGCGTACGTTTTCTTTGTTGGCAGATGCTTTGTTTCACCCGGAACATATTCAATATCAATTTCCATATGACTGTATGGATCACTTGATTCGTCTGGGTTGGATACAGGTTTATGGCGCAGACGATTATGTCATGCATGAAATTGTAAAAAAACTGGCTTATGACAGAGAAAGAAACGATGAATTCGGATATTTAAAGATACGGAACTTGGTTGCCTGTCTTGCAAGAACGCTGACAAAAAGAAATATTGAAAAGGCAGGGCGCACGGTTTTTGATGAAATGGATACGATTCATCATGCACAATCGATTTATGATTATCTTAAACGTATCTTGCCGCAGCAGGAAGACGTTGATATTTTAGATGTTTCCAATCCTTATAATGACAGTGATTTTGTCGAAATGATAAATAATCTTTTTTCCTCTTATGATGATATTGATTTAAGAGATAAAGCTTTTTTGGGTAGTCAGGAGGCGGAATTATTAAGCCGGAATACGCATGATTATGCCCTTTATACATATGCGGTATCAGCAAATAGTATAGGTTTCTTATGCGCTCATTCACAAAATAACCGTCTTCCAAATAGGGAACATTTACAGCAGGCTTTTACCTATTTAAAAAATGCGGAAAAAGCATTAGATGAGATGTTTGATCAAAGCAATAAGGAGGCAAGAATATTAAGAGGTAAAATACTTAGTAACTATGGAGCATGTTACAATGCCTGTCTGAAATTGGATACAGCATTAAAGAGAGAAAAAATACAAATGGGAGAGCCGGCTGACAAAGAGTTAGAAGATAGGATTTTACAGGATTTTCAGAATGCCGTGAAATATCATACACAATCGCTTGAATTGCGAACAAAATTGTATGATGAATATGGGGATGAAGATCTTCCTGATTTTATCTTTACCAGTAAGGAAAATATAGCAAACGATTATTTTCAATCCGGTCATCTTGCGGAAGCGGTAAATTTGCGGTTATCATTTTTGCCGGATTTTGAAAAATATTACGGGGATAAGGTACATACCAAGAAATTTGTAACATTGCGGAATCTTGGCGATACCTGCAAATATATCGTTTTAGAGTTAAAACAAAAGAAAGAGGTTTCCGGTGTTTCTCAGGAAGACTTGCCAAAATATAAAGAAATGGCAATTCAATATCTTGAAAAGGCAAAAATTATGAGACGGGCTTTGGATAATCACAAAGATATTATAGGGGAAATAGATAAGAGTTTGGAGTTACTAAGAGAACAGTGAGTATGCGTGTGAATATTTATATGAATTGAGTTTTTTATGATCATTGACAGACCTGGTAGCAGACTTTGCTGCCAGGTTTTTGTAGAATACATGTAGAACAATATTTCATTACAATTCAATTCAGAGGCGGTTTAAGTTTGGACCTATGATTTTGTGTCTGTGTTAGAGTAGCTTCTTTGTTATTTAATAAAGTCGAGTCAGAAAATACATACATAGAAAACGTTTTACTTTTTGCCTATGGGGATATGATGTATAATATGGCTGCCGTATGAGAGCTTAGTCTTGTACCCGTAGGTTGTCGGTTTTATTGCTGTTTTTTTGAAAAAAGATGGTAAATAATTTGATTGAATATTGGTATTTGAAATTGAATCAGTTTGTAAATTAGAAAATAAAATTCCGCTATTGAGGTAATTAGGGTTTTTATTAGAAAATTATGAGTTGGTCAATCTGGATATGTTATTTAAAAAAGTTCTTATATCCTACTCTTATATTCAGATAAAAAATATTTCATAAATATCCGTAGTATGCTTTGATTTGAAAAATATAAAAGGAGACTGAGAGATGGGTAAAACATTGAGAAATGTTCAAATGAAAAAAATAGAAGAATTATCGGCTCCACTACTGTTTTAGCTTCCTGTCTTGATTTATAATAGTTTTAGGCAGGATTAAGTTTGGACGCACCTTGGAGGATCTGCACCCCGTTTGTCAACGTAAATGTTTTGCCCTTGAGCACAGCATATTGTCGCGCCTTTTATGGTTAGCACGAGTAGCAAAGTCCGTATCACCTCGGGCAAATCTCCTGCCCATTCTATTGCAAAGGAGATGCTCTGTATGAAAGACCTTCTGGAAATTTCTTGTGGGCTGGATGTCCACAAAGATAAAATTGTTGCCTGTATCCTGACTGGCCCTTTGGGTAAGCCGACAAACTCTGAAATCCGGGAGTTTACCACCTTAATCCCGGATATGATTGCTTTACGGGACTGGATCGTTTCTCAAAGCTGCCATCATGTCGCTATGGAAAGCGCAGGTATTTACTGGCTGCCTATTTATGAAATACTCGAAGAAGCGTTTGGCGGCGATATTACTTTGCTGGTTGTAAACGCACGACATATGAAGAACGTCCCTGGCAAGAAAACAGACATGCGGGATTCTGAATGGATTTCCACCCTGCTGCGTGCCGGGCTATTGAATGGCAGCTTTATTCCGGAAAAAAGAATCAGGGAGTTCCGTGATTTAAACCGTTACCGTAAGAGCGTCATCCGTGACATCACATCCCAGAAAAACAGGGTTGAGAAGTCCCTGCAAAGCTCTGGCTTCCGTCTTTCCTCCTTTATTTCTGATATTTTTGGCGCTTCCGGCAGGAACATCATCCGGCATCTCACTGAGCATGGACAGATTGACCGGCCTGCTTTGGATTCCTGCTTAAAAACAACGACAAGAAACCGTATAGATGAAATCCTCATGTCCGTAAATGGAATCAGCACAACGGCTTCTTGCGCAATCATTGCTGAAATCGGCATTGATATGAAGCCGTTCAAAACCGCGGAGCATATCTGTTCATGGGCAGGCCTGTGCCCCGGCAATA
>OFGP01001813.1_pt1 | contig 14033 bp, 16 predicted proteins | sample 1521781 | NCBI WGS metagenome assembly OFGP01 (sample SAMEA3504113, study PRJEB24116) | mouse gut metagenome | biome: mouse gut; feature: mouse-associated habitat; material: faeces | place: Denmark | collected 2011 | reverse complement strand
AACACAGCGCCTCGCCGTTCACAAAAATTTCCACCATCTCCGGGTCATACTTCTCCTCCGCAGAGGAAATTACGGTTCCATCCACTCTAACTAGTCTCCGAGAAACCAGCTCTTTTACCTCCCTGCGGGACCATTTTCCCATCGAGGCTATAATTTTGTCCAGCCGTTCCTTTCCCAATGCGGACCTCCCCTTTCCGGCCCCCTTGGAGAGGCCTGCCGATTGCTTGCTCAATTGTAGCATATTTTTATGGAAAAATGAATAAGGAACTGTCAGGAGGGATCGACATGTTGATTTGGACCGCAAAAATTTCCCGAAAGAAAGCCGTCGCCGCCGTCGTCCTCATGGGCGTGGTTATGGCGGCGCTGATCATCCTGACCGGCCGGACCCCAGAAGAGCCGGAAGTTCCTCTGCCCACATTGTCAACCAATGAGGAGCGAGTCGCCTATCTGCGCTCTCTAGGCTGGGAGGTTGAGCCGGAGCCTATCGAGACCCTGCAATTCCTGCTGCCCGCGGAGCTGGAAGAGCCCTACCGCTCTTACAACGAGCTCCAGCTCAGCCAAGGTTTCGACCTGACCAATTGCTGCGGCAAGCAGATAAGCCGTTGCACTTACACCGTCACAAATTACCCAGGCCAAACAGAGGGCGTGCAAGCGAATCTTTACATTTGCGAGGACGCCCCGGTGGCGGGAGATATCTGCTCCTCCGGAGCCAGGGGATTTCAAGAGCCGCTCATCCAAAGGGAGGAATGAGAAAAGGACTGCCGCGAAAACGGCAGTCCTTTTTATGCACAGGAAATTACTCAGCGACGTCGGTGACAGCGCCGGAGCCAACGGTGCGGCCGCCCTCGCGGATAGCGAAACGGAGGCCCTTCTCGATGGCGATGGGGGTGATCAGCTCAACGTTCATGTCCACGTTGTCGCCGGGCATGCACATCTCAACGCCGTCGGGCAGATTGATGACGCCGGTCACGTCGGTGGTACGGAAGTAGAACTGGGGACGATAGTTGTTGAAGAAGGGGGTGTGACGGCCGCCTTCGTCCTTGCTCAGGACGTACACCTGGCCCACGAACTTGGTGTGGGGCTGGATGGAGCCGGGCTTAGCCAGAACCTGGCCGCGCTCGATATCGGTCTTGGCAACGCCGCGCAGCAGGCAGCCCGCGTTGTCGCCGGCCTCGACGTAATCCAGGGTCTTGTGGAACATTTCCATGGAGGTGACGACGGTGGTGCGCTTCTCGTCAGTCAAACCAACGATCTCGACAGTCTCGCCGGCCTTCAGCTGGCCGCGCTCCACACGACCGGTAGCCACGGTGCCGCGGCCGGAAATGGTGAACACGTCCTCAACGGGCATCAGGAAGGGCATGTCGGCCTTACGGTCGGGAGTGGGGATATAGCTGTCAACAGCGTCCATCAGCTCCTTGATGCAGGCGTACTCGGGAGCGGAAGCGTCGGTGCTCTCGCTGACCAGGGCGTTCAGAGCGGAACCCTTGATGATGGGGATGTCGTCGCCGGGGAACTCGTAGAAGCTCAAAGTCTCGCGGACTTCCATCTCCACCAGCTCCAGCAGCTCCTCATCGTCCACCTGATCACACTTGTTCAGGAACACGATGATGGCGGGCACGCCTACCTGACGGGCCAGCAGGATGTGCTCCTTGGTCTGGGCCATGGGGCCGTCAGTGGCGGCGATGACCAGGATCGCGCCATCCATCTGGGCAGCACCGGTAATCATGTTCTTGATATAGTCGGCGTGGCCCGGGCAGTCAACGTGAGCATAGTGACGGGCGTCCGTCTCATACTCCACGTGGGCGGTGTTGATGGTGATGCCGCGCTCGCGCTCCTCGGGAGCCTTGTCGATGCTGGAGTAGTCGGTGTAGTCAGCCTTGCCCTGGAAAGCCAGGAACTTGGTGATAGCGGCGGTCAGGGTGGTCTTGCCGTGGTCAACGTGGCCGATCGTGCCGATGTTGACATGGGGCTTGCTTCTCTCAAACTTTTGCTTAGCCATTGGGAATTTCCTCCTTAACGGTTAGATGAATAAGTTGGGGGGTCAGCGCATGATCTCATTATGCTGACATTCTACATCAAGTCCGCGGAAAAAGCAATCCTAAAAACGGACTTTACCAGGAATATTTTGGATTTGACGCCTTATTTCATCGCCCGGCCGCCCATGCGCTGGTCGATGATCTTCTCCCGGATGCTCTTGGGGATCTCCAGGTAGCTGTGGGGCTCCATGCTGTACTGGCCGCGGCCCTGGGTGCGGGAGCGCAGATCCGTGGCATAGCCGAACATCTCGCCCAGAGGCACCAGCGCGTCAACCTGGACGGCGCCGGAGCGGTTCTCCTGACCCTGGATCTGTCCGCGGCGGCTGTTGAGGTCGCCGATGACGTTGCCCAGATACTCGTCAGGCACAATAACGCTGACCTTCATAATGGGCTCCATCAGGGTGGCGTCCGCCTTCTGGCAGGCCTCTTTAAAGGCCATGGAACCGGCGATCTTGAAGGCCATTTCGGAGGAGTCCACCTCGTGGTAGCTTCCATCGTACAGCGTGACCTTCACGTCTACCACCGGATAGCCAGCCAGCACACCGGAGAGCATGGCTCCCTGGATACCGGCGTCCACGGCGGGAATATACTCCTTGGGCACCGCGCCGCCAACCACTTCGTTGACGAACTCGTAGCCCTTGCCGGACTCGTTGGGCTCCACACGGATCTTGACGTGGCCGTACTGGCCCTTGCCGCCGGACTGGCGGGCGTACTTGGTATCCTGCTGGACGCTCTTCTTGATGGTTTCCTTGTAGGCCACCTGGGGCGCGCCCACGTTGGCCTCCACCTTGTACTCCCGGAGCAGGCGGTCCACGATGATCTCCAGATGGAGCTCGCCCATACCGGCGATGATGGTCTGGCCCGTCTCCTCGTCGGTGTAGGTGCGGAAGGTGGGGTCCTCCTCGGCCAGCTTCATCAGGGCGATGCCCATCTTTTCCTGACCGGCCTTAGTCTTGGGCTCGATAGCCACGCGAATGACGGGCTCGGGGAACTCCATGGACTCCAGGATAACGGGGTGCTTCTCATCGCACAGCGTATCGCCGGTGGTGGAATTCTTCAGACCGATGACGCCGGCGATGTCGCCGGAGTAGATCGTCTCAATGTCCTCGCGGTGGTTGGCGTGCATCTGCAGGATGCGGCCGATGCGCTCCTTCTGCCCCTTGGTGGAGTTGAGCACCGAGGAGCCGGTATTCAGCATACCGGAGTACACCCGTACGAAGCTCAAACGGCCCACATAGGGGTCGGTCATGATCTTGAACGCCAAGGCGGAGAAGGGGGCGCTGTCATCGGAGGGGCGCTCCTCCTCCTCATCGGTCTTGGGATTGATACCCTTGATGGGGGGGATGTCCAGGGGAGAGGGCATATAATCCACGATGGCGTCCAGAAGACGCTGGATGCCCTTGTTGCGGTAGCTGGTGCCGCAGGTGACGGGGATCATTTCCACCGCACAGGTCGCCTGACGGATGGCCTTGCGGATACGGTCCTTGGGAATGTCCTGGCCCTCCAGGTACATCTCCATGATCTCGTCGTCGAACATGCTCACGGCGTCCAGCAGCTTCTCGTGGTACTCGGCAGCCAGCTCGGCCATATCGGCGGGGATCTCCTCCTCGCTGATATCCTTGCCCAGGTCATCATGGTAGATATACGCCTTCATTTCCACCAGGTCGATGATGCCAAGGAAGTCTGCTTCCTTGCCGATAGGCAGCTGAATGGGCACCGCGTTGCACTTGAGGCGCTCGTCGATCATGCGCAGCACGTTATAGAAGTCCGCGCCCATGATGTCCATCTTATTGACGTAGATCATGCGGGGGACCTTGTAGTGATCCGCCTGACGCCAGACGGTTTCGGATTGGGGCTCAACGCCGCCCTTGGCGCACATGACGGTTACGCTGCCGTCCAGCACGCGCAGGGAGCGCTCCACCTCCACGGTGAAGTCAACATGGCCCGGTGTATCGATGATGTTGATGCGGGTCTGGGGAAACTGATTCCGCATACCCGTCCAGTAGCAGGTGGTGGCGGCGGACGTGATGGTGATGCCGCGCTCCTGCTCCTGGGCCATCCAGTCCATGGTGGCGGTGCCCTCATGGGTTTCACCGATCTTATAGTTCACACCGGTATAATACAGGATACGCTCAGTGGTCGTGGTCTTTCCTGCATCAATGTGAGCCATAATGCCGATATTTCTTGTGTTTTCCAGTGATACCTTTCTCGGCATACTGCTCCTCCTAACTTACCAACGGAAGTGTGCGAAGGCCTTGTTGGATTCGGCCATCTTGTGGGTGTCTTCCCGCTTCTTCACGGCAGAGCCGGTGTTGTTGGCGGCGTCCATGATTTCGCCGGCCAGACGCTCGGCCATGGTCCGCTCGCTGCGGGAGCGGGAGTAACTGGTCAGCCAGCGCAGACCCAGGGTCTGACGGCGGGCGGGACGTACGTCCATAGGCACCTGATAGGTGGCGCCGCCCACGCGACGGGCCTTGACCTCCAGGCTGGGCATGATGTTGTCCATGGCGGTGGTGAACACCTCCAGGGGCTCCTTGTCGGTCTTGTCCTTGACAATGTCAAAGGCGCCGTACACGATCTTCTGCGCCACACCCTTTTTGCCGTCGAGCATGATGGAGTTGACCAGCTTGGTCACCAGGATGCTGTTGTACATAGGATCGGGCAGAATCTCTCTTTTGGGAACATTACCTCTTCTGGGCACGATGCTTCCCTCCTTCATTAAAATGATGAGATCTTAGGTACTCTCCAAAACAAACCGTTTTGGCGTTTCGTTATGCCAAAGAGGGTTGGGGTCACAGTTATCCGTCTAAACAAGAAAACTATGTTCAACCATTTCGGCAAATCGATTCGGACTCGCTCCTTACTTGGACTTCGGGCGCTTGGCGCCGTACTTGGAGCGGGCCTGCATACGGCCCTGAACGCCCTGGGTGTCCAGAGTACCACGGATGATGTGGTAGCGGACGCCGGGGAGGTCCTTGACACGGCCGCCGCGGATCATGACCACGGAGTGCTCCTGGAGGGAGTGGCCCACGCCGGGAATATAGGCGGTGACCTCGTAGCCGTTGGTCAGGCGTACACGGGCGATCTTCCGCAGGGCGGAGTTAGGCTTCTTGGGGGTAGCCGTACGAACGGCGGTGCACACGCCGCGCTTCTGGGGGGAGGGCAGATCAGTCTCCTTATTCTTCAAGGTGTTGAGGCCGTACTGCATCGCGGGGGCGGTGGACTTGTAGGTCGCCTGCTCCCGGCCCTTGCGGACCAGCTGGTTGAAAGTAGGCATAGTTTTCTCCTTTCTTATAAGATGACGGAGCGAACGCTCCTTTATATTTTTTGCAGGATATTCAAAAAATATCCTGAAAAAACCAAATTTTTGAAAACAGCTTATTTCAGCAGAGCCACGACGGCGGCGCCCACCTGGATTCCGGCGGCCTGTCCCAGTTCCCGCATGGCATAATGCTCGTCAACGGGCACGTCCGTTTCCCGGCAGAGCTCCCGGAGGGGGGCGGTGAGGGCGGGGTCCGCATCCCGGGCCAGATAGACGGTCCGGGCCAGCCCGTCCCGCAGGACGCGGCGCGACTGCTTCAAGCCGGAAACCTTTTTCCCGGACTGCAGGTCCTTCAGCAAGCGGACTCCTCCCATTGGCGTGCCAAAATTCGCGGCTCTCTTTCCACGCAGTTTTTGATTATAGCATACCGCAGCCCCGGCGTCAAGTATATTTTTCGGTATCCGCACGTATATTCGCACGTAATATTAACGCCTGCCGATTCTTCCTTGACATCCCCCCACCCAAATGATATAATAATTTTCCTTTTTGCCCCGGAGTTCCCCCGACTCCGCCCCCAGAAAGAGGGCAGTCCTGTCACGCGCGGGGAAGGCTCGTGACCTCCCGCGCGTCTTGCGGGCAGGACTGTCTCCCGGCTGCTTTTAAGGCTATGATGGCGCGCCTGATCGCCATCCTCTTGTCTGAACGCGCCGGGACCATCTTTCACCAAAGGAGCAAAAAACCATGATTGAAATGAAAGGGATCTCGAAAACCTACCGGGTCCGGCGGCGGGAGGCCGGACTGGGGAACGCGCTGAAAAGCCTCGTCTCCCGCGACTACACCCACATCCCCGCCCTGCGGGACATGTCCTTTTCCATCCCCGACGGCCAGATTTTAGGCTACATCGGCCCCAACGGCGCGGGGAAGAGCACCACCATCAAAATCCTCAGCGGCATCCTCCGCCCCGACTGCGGGACCTGTACCGTGGACGGCCTGGTACCCTGGGAGGACCGGAAGCGACATGTGGCCCGGCTGGGCGTGGTGTTCGGCCAGCGGAGCCAGCTGTGGTGGGATGTGCCCGTCATGGAGTCCTTCGACCTCCTGCGGGACATCTACCGGGTCCCGGCGGCGGACTTCCGGGAGAATCTGGACCGGCTAACGGCATTGCTGGACCTGGGGGACCTCTTGAAGACCCCGGCCCGGATGCTGTCCCTGGGCCAGCGGATGCGGTGCGAGATCGCCGCCGCCCTGCTCCACGGACCAAAGATCCTGTTCCTGGACGAGCCTACCATCGGCCTGGACGCGGTATCAAAGCTGAAGGTCCGGGAGTTCATCCTGGAGCAGAACCGGCTCTGCGGCACCACGGTCCTCCTGACCACCCACGACATGCAGGACATCGACGCCCTGTGCTCCCGGGTGCTGCTCATCGGCAAGGGGCAGCTCCTTCTGGACGGCGACACCGCCCAGATCCGGGCCATGGCCGGGGAGAACCTGTCCACCGAGGAGTCGGTGGCGGACCTGTACCGCCGGTTCGGCATCTGAGGGGGGGGGCAGAGCCATGAGAAAATACTGGTCCTTTTTCAAAATGCGCCTGATGGCGGGGCTCCAGTACCGGGCCGCCGCCATGGCGGGCATGAGTACCCAATTTGTCTGGGGCGCTATGGAGATCCTGCTCTACCGGGCCTTCTGGCTGGAGCATCCGGAGCGGTTCCCCATGGGCATGGAAGCCCTCTCCTCCTACATATGGCTCCAGCAGGCGTTCCTGTCCCTGTTTGCCATGTGGAACTGGGAGAATGACATCCTGGAATCGGTGAAGACCGGCGCGGTATCTTATGAGCTACTGCGGCCCACGGACATCTACAGCATGTGGATGGCCCGCTCCATCGCCAACCGGCTGGCCCGGGCGGCCCTGCGGATGATCCCGGTAATCCTGCTCAGCAGTCTGCTCCCCGCGCCTTGGGGACTGCGGCTGCGGATCTCCCCTGCGGCCTTCGGCATGTTCCTGCTGTCCATGGTCCTCATGGTGCTGGTGGTGTGCGCCTACAGCCTGTTCGTCTACTCTTTAACCTTTTACCTCACGGACCCCAACGGGATCATGGTACTGTCGGTGGCGGCGGCGGACCTGCTGGGCGGGGCCATCGTGCCCCTGCCCTTCCTTCCGGAGGGCTTCCGGAAGTTCGCGGAGCTGACCCCCTTCGCCTCCATGCAGAACGTACCCCTGCGCATTTTCAGCGGGGACATCCCCCTCTCGGGAGCCCCGGCGGTGATGGGACTGCAGGCGTTCTGGATCGCGGTCCTGCTCTCCGCCGGATACCTTCTCACAAGAAGCGGCCTGCGCCGCGCGGTGATACTGGGGGGCTGAAAAATGAGGCTGTATTTCAAATTTTTCTCCATCCACTTCCGCTCCGCCATGACCTACCGGTCCAGCTTCTTCCTCAGCTGCCTGGGACACCTGCTTATTACCGCCAACGTGTTCCTCAGCGTGGCGTTCCTGATGGACCGCTTCGAGTCCGTGGGGGGCTACACCCTGCCCCAGCTGTCGCTGTGCTATGCGGTGATTCTGGCGGGGACCTCTCTGGCGGAATGCTTCGCCAGGGGGATCGACGCCTTTGGGCGTATCCTCTCCCAGGCGCAGTTTGACCGGATCATGCTCCGGCCCCGTCCGCTGCTCTTCCAAGTGCTGTGCCAGGACATGAAACCCACCATGCTGGCCCGGCTGCTCCAGGCGGTTATCATGCTGGCCTGGGCCATTCCCTCCGGCGCGGTACGCTGGACGCCGTTCAAGGCGCTGACGCTGGCATTGATGATCCTCTGCGGCGCGGGCGTTTTCTTTGGGGTGTTCCTGGTCAACGCCTGCGTCACGTTCTTCACCCTGGAGCATGTGGAGGCGCTGAACATCTTCATGGATGGTCCCCGGGAGTACGGCAAGTACCCCTTCGGCATCTACGGCAAGCCGGTGCTGCTGATCCTGACCTTCCTGGTTCCCCTGGCCCTGGTCCAGCATTGGCCCCTGCAATACCTCTTCGACCGGGGCCCGGCGTGGTACGGGCTGCTGCCCATTGTGTCGCTGGTATTTCTGATCCCCTGCGCTCTGCTGTGGCGGCTGGGGGTGCGGCACTACCGGTCCACCGGGTCGTGACCCGGCCTCATTTGTTCAGAAGATAAGATATTTGGAGGCCTGTTATGGGAGAAATATCACTCTGCATTATGACCAGGGAACTTTGCTACGAACTGTTCCGGAACTGGGAAAACGATCCTGCCATTTATGCGGATATGGCCCTGTTCAAAGCATATCAATACGATGAAGCTGCCGTAAACAGATACTTTGATACAAAGCAGAACCTGTCCCGCGTCCTCCTGGCCGTCATGAAGGACGGCGCACCGATCGGCGAGATCCAGCTGAAGCAGATCGACCGTGAGCGCCGGGAGTGTACGCTGAGCATCCACATGCAGAATGACACATGGAAAGGCCGCGGATACGGGACCTGCGCGGAACAATTAGCCGTGCAATATGCTTTTGAAACACTGGACTTGTCTGCTGTAAACGCCGATACCATTACCAAAAACGAGAGAAGCCAGCATGTGCTGGAGAAAGTCGGATTCCGATTTATAAAAGAGGAAAATGGCTTCAAGTACTATCGTTGCGAGCGATAGAAGACAGCAAAAAAACGCCCGGGCCCTATAGGCCCGGGCGCACTGCATTTATATGGTTTTCAGCTCCACAGGCTGCACAGCAGATCCGTATACCCCGATGGATCATCGATAGGCAGTCCGGCGATCAGCTTGGCCTGGTTCATCAGTACCTGAGCGTACTTCTTCGCCTTCTCCGGATTGTTGACCCGGGCCGCCTCCATAGCGGCGAAGGCGGGGTGGTCCACGTTCAGCTCCAGAATCCGTTTGGCCTTCATGCCCATTTCCGGCTGGATGGCGGAGAAATACCGCTCCATTTCGAAGCTCATGCCCTCGCCGGAGGTGAGGCATACCGGGTGGGTTTTCAGCTTCCGGGAGACGCGGACCTCGTCCACGCCGCCGCCCAGGGCCTCTTTCACAAAATCCAGGGCCTCTTTGTAGTCGTCGGCGTTCTTCTCCTCGGGCATGTCCTCCAGATCAAGGTCGCCGTCCAGGGCGGAGCGGAAGGGCTTCTCCTTGTACTCCCGCAGAATCTCCGCCAGCATCTGATCGGCCTGGTCGGTGAGGTAGAGGATCTCCATATTCCGGTCCCGCAGCAGCTCGGTCTGGGGCAGATTGTCCATGGAGGCGATATTCTCGCCGGCGGCGTAGTAAATGTATTTCTGGCTCTCGGGCATCCGGTCCACGTACTCGCTCAGGGTCACCAGCTTCTTCTCCGTGGAGGAGTAGAACAGCAGCAGATCCTGCAGAAGCTCCTTCTTTGCGCCGTAATTGTTGATACAGCCCACCTTCAGCTGGCGGCCGAAGTTCTGGAAGAACTTTTCATAGCCCTCCCGGTCGTCCTTCAGCATCCGCTCCAGCTCACCCTTGACCTTCTTCTCAATGTTGTTGGCGATGAGGCGCAGCTGCCGGTCGTGCTGCAGAAGCTCGCGGGAGATATTCAAGCTCAGGTCGGGGGAGTCCACCACGCCCCTGACGAACCCGAAGTGGTCGCCGATGAGGTCGGGGCACTTGTCCATAATCATAACTCCGGCGGAATAGAGCTGCAGGCCCCGCTCATAGTCGGCGCTGTAGTAGTCATAGGGAGGCCGGGAGGGGATATACAGCAGCGCCTTGTAGGACACCTGGCCCTCGGCGGAGACGGTCACCACAGACTGGGGGGCGGTGAAGTCGCTGAACTTCTCCTGGTAGAACTTGTCGTATTCCTCCTTGGTGACCTCGCTCTTCTTCCGCTGCCACAGGGGGACCATGCTGTTGAGGGTTTCCTCCTCCCTGTAGCTCTCGTACTCGGGCTTGTCCTCGGGGGAGTCCTCCTTCTTCCGAGACTTGGTGACCTCCATGCGGATGGGCCAGCGGATATAGTCGGAGTACTTCCGCACCAGCTCCCGCAAGGTGTACTCCTGGAGAAATTCGGAGTATTTCTCCTCCTCGCCGTCCTCCTTTACGTGCATGATGATGTCGGTGCCCACGGCGTCCTTTTCGCAGGGGGTGACGGTGTAGCCGTCGGCCCCGTCGCTCTCCCAGCGGTAGGCCTGGGCCTCGCCGTACTTCCTGGTAACCACGGTAATGCGGTCGGCCACCATGAAGGCGGAGTAGAAGCCCACGCCGAACTGACCGATGATGTCCACATCCTCGTTGTCCTTGCCCACCTCCTGACGGAACTGGTAGGTGCCGCTGGAGGCGATGACGCCCAGGTTGTTCTCCAGCTCCTCCTCGCTCATGCCGATGCCGTTGTCGCTGACGGTGAGCAGCCGGGCCTCGGGGTCGGCGTGGACGGTGATGCGGAAGTCCTCCCGCTTGAGCCCCACGTTTTCGTCCGTCAGGGATCTGTAGCACAGCTTGTCGATGGCATCGCTGGCATTGGAGATAATTTCCCGCAGAAAGATCTCCTTGTGGGTGTAGATGGAGTTGATCATCAGGTCTAAGAGGCGCTTGGATTCCGCCTTAAATTCTTTCTTGGCCATTGTCTGTATTTCCTCCTGCTGTATAGCGGCCCTGCCGTTGAAGGCCGTTTGTTTTTCACGCCTATCATGAATGGTAATTATGAACAGAGTATGACGAAACTGTAAACATTAGCACTTGGCTGAGAAGAGTGCTAATTGAGAGCTGGCGAAATAGGGGGGCTGTCAGCAACGTGCCCTGCTTTGGACGTTTTTCGTGCCATAAGACGCTCTGATCCGCCGCTTTTGAGCATCCTGGGATGCACTTTTGGAGCGCCTGGAAAATTCTTTTAAAAAAGCGAAAAAAACTCTTGCAAAATTCTGCGCAATGTGCTATTATGGCTAAGCTGACATTGAACAGCAGATTTATCCGGGTGTGGCGAAGTTTGGTATCGCGCTTGAATGGGGTTCAAGAGGCCGCTGGTTCGAATCCAGTCACTCGGACCACGAAACCCGCAAACCGTTGCAAGACAATGGTTTGCGGGTTTTCTGTTTGCTTTTTCCACACTCTTGATTGGCCGCACAGCACGCTTGATTTTTCAGAAAAATTTGACAAATCAGGAGTGTTGAAAAATGGCTAAAATCAAGATGAAACACAGCGTCACGGTTGCGGACACGTTCGCGGACTTTCTCACTGGAAAGAAAGCGGCGGGGGTCAGTGAAAAGACCCTTGCCACCTACGGACAGCACTTTTCCGCCATCAGTAAGCACCTGTCCCCCACTATCCCTATTGACGGGCTGAACAAGGCAGATTTGGAGGCCATGATTGCCAGCATGAGGGACGCGGGCCTCGCGGCTAACTCCATCAAAAGCTATACGCGGACGCTCAAATCCTTTTTGTCGTGGTGCAACGAAGCGGGAATTACCCGGCTCAATATCCCACTCTACAAGGCGGAGGAAACGATAAAAGAAACCTACTCGGACGAAGAACTGAAAAAGCTGTTAAAGAAGCCAGACACGAAGAAATGCGACTTTCCCGAATATCGGAATTGGGCAATTATCAATCTCTTACTCAATAACGGTTGCCGCGCCGCCACCATCCGCAATATTCAAATCAAAGATGTGGACATGGACAACAAAGTGATTTATCTGCGGCATACCAAAAATAAGCGGGCACAGGTTATCCCCCTCTGTGAAGCCCTCTGCGGCGTTCTGCGGGAGTATATGCGGGTGCGCGGCGGTGATGGGGATGATTACCTGTTTCCCAATGAAAACGGCTCACAGCTGACGGAGAACGGCCTGCGGTGCAGTATTGCCAGCTATAACAGGCGGCGGGGCGTGGAAAAGACAAGTATTCACCTGTTTCGTCACACATTCGCAAAAAAGTATCTGGTGGACTGCGGCGGGAATGCGTTTACCCTCCAACGGCTTTTAGGCCACTCCACCCTTGACATGACAAAACACTACTGCGCGATATTTGACGCAGACATTACCAAAAACTATGATAGCTTTTCCCCACTGACACAGATAAAAGGTGCGGAGGGCAGTAAAATCAAAATGGGGCGGTAATATATACAAATGGGCGGGGATTATTCCCGCCCATTTTTGAAGTTCACTTTACAAGTTCCATCTGCGTATCACAGTCCAAACAGGCGATATTGACCGTTTTCGTTGCCCGGACGGAATTTCCACAGCAGGGGCAAATATACTTTCGCGTGCTGGACGGGCGCGGCGGCGGGGTGGTATTCGTTCCGCTGTGTCTGCCCGTTCCCGTGATTTGAAACCCGCTGTATTCGTTCCTGTTAATCAGAATGTCGGTCAAGCCGTTTTCAAGGATGAAATCAAGGAGCGCGTCACTGGGGGAAGTATGCGACCACCCGTATTTGTCGCTGTGCTCCACGTTCAGCCCGTGGGCCTCTGCCGCCGCCTTGAATTTCTTGTTGTGGTAGGTGTTCCCCCTACTGCAATCCTGTACCCCATTTTCATAATTGAAATAGTGTACCATTTCATGTAGCAAGGTGGCGGCGACTTCCTCAATGGGCCGGGCCAGCGTCCCCGCGCCGATGTTGATTTCGTGCGTCCCGCCCAGCTTGGACACCCAGGTATCTTCCCGTAGGGAGAAGTGACCATAGGCGCGGGGCGTGGACTGGATAGTGATTGTCGGCCTTGAAAGTGTGCTTTCAAAAAATTCAGCGTTCAGCAGGTCAAAAATTTTGTTCAGATACCCGGCTACCCGGTTGTAGCTTGTCAATTCTTTCATGTTTCTTTCTCTCCTGTTCTTGATTTTTGGGAGAGGGCAAGCTATAATATCTCTTGCCCTCTCCATGTTCGGCGGGGGTGGGGCCTCTTGCGTGGTGCTTTGGTCGGCTGTCACGCAAGGGCCTTTTCTTATGCGCTGATGGAAAAGCGGCGGCTGGAAACGGCTTTCGTGTAAAACTTGTAAACGTCGGGCATGACCTTTTTGAAAGCGGTAGTATCGAACCGATTAGAGATTACAGAAGTCCAGCGCACGATATACTGTCCAGCGGTCAATTCCTCTGTTTCCCGTTCCAGCATTTCCGCCTTGATAGCGTCCCGGAGCGCGTCGGCCTCTGCCTTGGCTTCTTCAATAACAGATTCCCATTCGTTCAGTGCCTCGATTTTGGCTACCAGTTCGTTTCTGCTCATTGTTCAAATCTCCTTTTGTTTTATTTGGGGTACTCCCCTTAACTATCTATATTCTACACCTTTTTCGAGTGTAAATCAATCCGCAAACTACACAAAACTTACACTTATTTTATGTGCAATATCGACACTTGAAAAGAGTGTAAATCTGTGCTAAAATAAGGATACTGGAGGAGGGGCGCAATTTTTCAGCGGCCCCGGACGGGAGGGAATACAATGGCACTCAAATACAAAATTGATGTTATCGCCGCATTGAAAGAGGCCGGATTTAATACGAACAGGATTAGAAAAGAGAAAATCATGGGAGAGGCCATGCTACAAAAAATTCGCGGCGGTCAAATGGTTTCATGGGCCACATTTGAAACCATTTGCAATCTGTTAGACTGCCAGCCGGGAGATTTGATTGAATACGTCAAAGAATAGTTCAGAATGGAGGATTGCCCCATGTTCCCAGATACAGACCTCCCCCTTGCCCTCATCATGGAAGAAATTCTTGAATGGGAGAAAAAGCCCGACACCAAAACAGACGATGAAGAATAGAGGCGGGAGAGGTTGCAAACCTCT
>OFGP01001805.1_pt1 | contig 14063 bp, 14 predicted proteins | sample 1521781 | NCBI WGS metagenome assembly OFGP01 (sample SAMEA3504113, study PRJEB24116) | mouse gut metagenome | biome: mouse gut; feature: mouse-associated habitat; material: faeces | place: Denmark | collected 2011 | reverse complement strand
CCCCCGTATAGGGCAAAGGCGCGCACGCGCCTGCCCGTCTAGGGAGTCTTGAACCGTAGGTTCAAGCGCGTTTTTGCCTACTTTTGGCGCGGGCCAAAAGTAGGCGCAGGGTCCGGGGGCGCGCAGCCCCCGGGCCGATTCGAGAAGAATGTCCCGTTCGCGCGCGGAGCGCGCGAAGATTACTTCTCTTCTACCACCATCACATAGACGGTCCCGGAAACCTCATACCCCAGCTTCGCCTTCAATTCATAACTCCCATACGCCTTGATCGGCTCATCCATCACAATCTTCTGCTTGGCAAGCTCAATGCCATACTGCGCCTGCAGGGCGTCAGAAACCTCCTTGCTGGTGACCGCGCCGAAGAGCTTCCCGTTGGCCCCGGCCCGGGCCGTCACCTTGACGGGAGAATTCTTCAGCTTCTCCACAATGGCCTCCGCCTCGGCCTTGAGGCGGGCATCCTCCGCCTTCTTGGCCTTCTCCTTCAGCTTCATGGTGTTCACCGCGTCCGCCGTGGCGGGCACCGCCAGCTTCCGGGGCAGAAGGAAGTTCCGTGCGTAGCCCTCCGCTACCTCAATCATCTGGCCCTTCTTCCCCTGGCCCCGTACGTCCTGCTGTAAAATCACTTTCATGGCGTTTGTCCTCCTGACTGTCCTTACGCGCCGGCGCGTGCGCCGGTCATAATGTAAAATGTATTGCGAAAAACCGAGTTGGTTACTTCACATTCGATTGAAAACCCCGCCCGCTGGTAGGCCCTGACGGCCCGGGCGTTGAAGGCGGCTACCGACAGGCGGAACCGGTCCGCGCCGTACCGCTCCGCCCCGAAGCCCAGACACAGCGCGATAAACGCTTCCCCCAGCCCCCGCCCGCACAGGTCGGGCCGCAGGCCCAGCCCCACGTCCAGGCAGTCCTCAGAATAGGGATAGCCCTCCACGGTGGGGATGCGGCCGTCCGGGCCGTAGGACACGTGGCCGAGGACCGCGCCGCCGGCGTCTACCCACGCGAAGGCGTCCGCCTCCGCCGGCTCGTCGGGGCGCAGGGCGCGGTAGGGCTCCGGCGCGTTGTAAAAGGCGTAGGGCCCCTCGTACCGCCAGAGGGAGATCTCCTCCTCGTGCTTTTGCAGCCGGGGGACGATGCGCGCCCCCTCCGGCATGTTTGCCGCTTCCTTCATCCTTGCCCTCCGTTACGTGATATAGTAGTTGCCGATGGCGTCCAGCACCCGGCGGCGGACTTCCTCCAGGGAGCTGTCCGGCACGTGGCCTCCGGCGGAGGTGCCGTTGCCGCCGCCGCCCAGCTGCTCCAGGATCACCTGCACGTTGACCTCCCCCAGGGAGCGGCCCGACATGGACACCCCGTCCCCCTGGCGGTAGAGGACGATGGACGCCTGGACCCCCTGGAGGTTCAGCAGGTCGTCGGCGGTCTTGGCCGCCGTCACCCGGTCCACCTCGCTGCGGGCCACCGCCAGGGCGATGTCCCCGTGGACCATCTGGGCCTCCCGGATGATCTCGTAGCGCTGAATCATGCTGGTCAGGTCGCTCTGAAAATACCGGCGGACCTCGTAGGTGTCCGCCCCCGCCCGGCGCAGGAAGGCCGCCGCCTCAAAGGTCCGGCTCCCCGCCCGCATGACGAAATTTTTGGTGTCCAGCACGATGCCCGCCAGCAGGGCCTCCGCCTCGCCCCGGAGCATGTCGCTGGGCTCCACCAGATACTGCAGCAGCTCCGTCACCAGCTCCGAGGCGGAGGAGGCGTAGGGCTCGTGGAAGTTCAAGGCGGCGTTCTCAATATAGGTGGCCGCCCGGCGGTGATGGTCGATGACCGCCACCCGGTTGCAGGCGTCCAGCAGCTGGCGGTTCTCCACCATGTCCGGACGGTTGGTGTCCACCACCACCAGCAGGGCCCCGGGCTGGGCGTGGATGAAGGCGTCGGGGCCGCTGATGAACGCGTCCTCGTACTCCGGCAGGTCCCGGAGCTTGCGCACCAGGGGCCGGGCGTTGTTGCCCTCCATGTCGATGACGATCTGGGCCTTCTTGCCCTTCTTCCGGGCGGCGCAGCAGATGCCCGCCGCCGCGCCCACCGCGTCCATGTCCGCGTACTCGTGGCCCATGACGTAGACCTGCCCCGCGTCGGCGATGAGCTCCCCCAGGGCGTTGGCCATGACCCGGCTCTTGACCTTGGTGCGCTTCTCCGTGGACTTGGAGCGGCCGCCGTAGAACTGGAAGTCCAGGCTGTCCTTGACCACCGCCTGGTCGCCGCCCCGGCTGAGGGCCATTTCGATGGACTTCTCCGCCCAGCGGAAGGACTCCTCGTAGCTGCCGCAGTCCTTGCCCACGCCGATGGAGAGGGAGGCGTTGACCCCGTCCTCGCTGACCACCTGGTGGATGGACTCCAGGACGGAGAACTTATCCTCCGTCATGTGCTGGAACCAGCTCTCGTCGCAGAGGAACAGGTAGCGGTCCCGGGTGTATTTGAGCAGGAGGCCCCCGGAGCCGGTGGTCCAGGCGTTCAGCTGCTCGTCGATCCTGGCCCGGACGGCGCTCTTGGCGGCCTCGCTGCCGGCCTTGAGCAGCTCCTCGTAGTTGTCCACCACCAGAAGGCAGGTCACCGGGCGGGTGGCCTCGTAGAGGGCCTCGATCTGGCGGCTCTCGGTGACGTCGATGAAATAGGCGGTGATAATCTGCTCCTGGCCGCCGATCTTGCCGGCGGCGCCGTAGACCCGGCAGGCGCGCCCGGCAACCTCCGTCAGCTCCCCGGCGGCGTCCCCCGGCCCGCCGCCGGTCAGGCGGCTGTAGTCGAAGCCGGGGGCCAGGTCCTCGATGCGCATGCTGAAGATGTCGTCCTGGGCGCCGGTGAGGGCGATGAAGCCCTCGTTGGCCCAGACCACCTCCCCGCCGCCGGCGTGGAAGACCACGACGGGCAGGGGGGTGTTGAGCATGCTGTTTTTGCCGATGGAGTCCGCGCCGCCGGTGATGGCCTCGATGTATTTGGTCACGTTCCTCCGGCGACGGGCCCGCTGGCGGCGGTGGTAGAAATACAGGCCCGTCGGCGCCGCCGCCTCCGCCGCCGCCAGCAGGGGCTGGACGGGAATGGTCAGGGCCGCGAACAGGGCCAGGCAAAGGAAATACAGCTGCAGATTCGGCTCGATCAGCCGGGACAGCTTTCTATGCATAACGGGCTCTCCCCCTCTTCTCCCGGACGCGTTCGGAACGGCCGGATTTCTGCGCTTGCCGTAAGAATACATGCTATTATAGCACAAATAGCGGTCGCTGACAAGGAGAGTTTGAAGGATTCGGACGCCCCGGGGCGGGCGTGCAGTACATGCCGGACCATTTCCCGCGTGCCTGCCGCACGATATGCCAATAACGGCGGGACGCAGCGGATACGTAACCCCCTGGGGCTGTTCAACGCTCCAGGGGGAATTTTATTCTGTAAATACTTTGCTCAGCTCGATGAAGCAGCCATCCAGGACAGTTACCTTCGCCACCCCCGTCCGGTTATAGACCTCATGGGGGAGCAGCAGCCCATCCGACAGGGTAAATACTTGAACCGTACGGCTGTCCGGGTCTGCGATCCAGTACTCCCGAACCCCGGCTCGCTGGTACAGGCCCAGCTTTACTAGGCGATCATGACGCTGCGTGGACGGGGACAGGATTTCGATCACCATGTCCGGAGCGCCCTTGCAGCCGTGATCATCCAGCTTGGATGCGTCGCACACAACGACGATGTCCGGCTCCACCACCGTGTCTATCTCCTCGGGGATATCGCCGTCCTTCTCAAACAGCCGGACATCGAAGGGAGCGGAATAAGCCTGGCAGCGTTTCCCCTCCAGATAGTTCCCCAGCTGCCGGCATATCTCGAAGCTGATCCTCTGATGCTCCCTGGACGGGGCCGGGGCCATCAAGAAAACCTCCCCATCAATCAGCTCCGCCCGTTCGCTCTCGTCCCAACCCAGAACATCTGCGAATGTATAGCGGTCCTTCTTTGCCGGTAATGCCATCCTAATCGCTCCTTCCCTGCAGCGGTGCGCGGAGCACCCTTTCCAATAGGATATTTTGATTGTACCACGGCCTTTCCCGGATTGCAAGAAGGAGGGTCCGCGAAGCCGGGGGGCCGGGGGGCCGTCCCCCTTGCAAAATGACGAAATCACCCTTGCATTCTGGAAAAATCTGCGGTACAATGAACGTACGAGACACAGAAGCATAAAGGCAGGGCGTGAAGGGCTCGCACCTCCTCCACGCCCCTATGCAGGACGAGTACGCGTCCCACACAGCAGAAAATCTGCACCAAAATCCATTATAACGGTTTTCCCCAGGATTATCAAGGGGAGATTTGATGGAGCGTGTGTAGCTTCCGGCGGTGTAGGGCTTATTCACCCTGCGCCGCTTTTGTTGTCTCGGCGGGAACGCCCATCGGGGGCCGGGAAATGGAAGTACCGCCCCCGGGGCAAGTACCGCCGGGAAATTTTAAGGAGGTTATGACCATGAAGACATCACCGCAAACACGCTTTTTATCCCTCATTCTCGCCCTTGTTCTAAGTTTTTCCCTCTGCCCCGCCGCGCTGGCCGCCAGCCCCTTTTCCGACGTCTTGGAAAGCCATTGGGCCTATCAGGACATTATGGCCTGCGTGGAGCAAGAAATCGTGACCGGTTATGAGGATGGCACGTTCCGGCCGGACGACGAGGTTACGGGCGTGCAGTTTGTTTCCATGCTCGCCCGCACGTTTTACAACGGCAAGGTCGAGGCCACCAGGGACGCTGCGCCCGCCGGCTCCCCCTGGTATTGGCCGTATGTTCACGTGGGCGAGGAAACGATAGGGCTATCTCCCCATTTTATCACGATTGGGAATCAGCCCATGATCCGCGCGGATATGGCCTACGCGGCCCGGTCGGTTATGGACACAGAGAAGTACTCGCAGACGCTCACTGCGGAGCAGAGAACGTCTGCAGGGACGGCTGTCAGTGATTTCAATGATATTCCCGGTGAGAGGCAAAGCGGCGTCAGGTACTGTCTCGCCGCCGGCGTCCTCACGGGTATGCCGGATGGGAAGTTCCATGCGGATCAAACCATGACCCGCGCCCAGGCCTGCGCCGTTGTTATGCGGCTGTTCCGGGTGATTGACGGGTTTAATCCCGGCGTCAGGGAGCGGAGCAATACGCCGGAAGCGCCGGAACAGACCGGCCTGCTGGCCAATGGCAAGGAACCTACGGTGGAGAACGTAATGGCTATCCTGGATGAGATCAAGGAGGAGTATCCCACGGGGACTATCTGGGGCACATCCGATGTGCCCAACACTAATTATTATTTTAATTATGATTCTATACGCCTCTCTCAGGGTAAATGTGATGTTCCCCAATTGATGCGTTCTATTGGCGAAGCAAATTTCAGCCTGAAATATGCCTGTGGGGGCTGGATGTGCATGGTATCCGATCGTATTTTTGGCTTGAAGGGTTTTCCCGCCCGTGAAGTCACTGCAATTGAGGATGTCCGGCCTGGCGACATTTCCGTTTCTTTCGACAAAAACAACCGGGTCTACCACGTCGGTATTGTACTGTATTTGGAGGAGACGCTTGACGGCGGCTATCATTTTGGCAGCTGTGATGGCAACTCAGCCTCAACAGTAACTTGGTCGTATCCGGTTTCTAGTGCGATCGCAGCAAAAGGCACCGATCTAAATACCCCCTCTCCCTATACCGGTTGTTATACCCGCATCTTTACCCGCTATCCCACCGACCCGGATCCCGCAGATTTTTACAAATATGTTGTGGAGAAAGATTTTTAAAGCGCCTGATTTTCCCGCCCGGCCTCCCGCCGGGGGCCTTTTTGGCGTTGCTGCGAACGCTTCAAGCGCGCCAGCAATTGGGGAGCGGGGCAGGGCAAAAGCCTGTAAGGGGTCAAAAACAGTCGGGGCCGGGGAGCAGCGATATGCTCCCCGGCCCTCTGTTATGGTTCTGTGAAAACTTCCGACAGGCCAATCAGGCAGTCCTCCGAGATGTTCACCCTCATCACGTCTACGGCCATACCGAACCCTTTCACAGGGCAGTGGCCATCCTCCAAGACGAAGGACTGCCGGCGAAGGTATATCGTTCTTTCGATTTCGCCGCTCCTTTTCCAGACGGCCCCCTCTCCAGCCATCAGAGGGGTCAGAAGCATCGCTGCCACGTTCCATAGCGGCTTCCGCTCCTATTCAAAAAACACTTTGCCCAAATCAATAAAGCATCCCTCCAGCACGTTGACCCGTGCAATATCACCACGGGTATATACCTCGTGCGGCTGAAGAATGCCGCTGTTCAAGAGCATGACACGGATTGTTTTGTCTTCCGGATTGGCGATCCAGTATTCCAGGACCCCTGCCCGCTGGTATAAGCCCAGCTTCACAAGCTGGTCATGCCGCAGGGAGGACGGGGAAAGGACCTCGACCACCAGGTCGGGCGCGCCCTTGCACCCGTGTTCGTCCAGCTTGCTGCTGTCGCATACCACGGATACATCCGGCTCTACCACCGTGTCAACATCTTCCGGAGCATCCCCGGCCTGTTCAAACAACCGAACCCCAAACGGGGCCGAATAGACTTCACACTTCTTGCCCTCCAGATAATTGGCAAGCTGCCGGAAGATCTCTCCGCTGATTTTCTGGTGGACCCTGGACGGCGGGGACATCATGACGGCCTCCCCGCCGACGATCTCGATCCGCTCATCCCCGCCCCAGGCGAGGCAGTCGGCGAACGTGTACCGCTCTTTCTTCGCTGGTAATGCCATGATCCTTCACTCCTTTTCCTGATGGCCCTCTCTCCGGCCCCCGGGGGGGCCTGGGACGCCGTTGTCCCGCTCCATAGCCTCCCGTATCGCCCGGTTGATGAAGCCGCTTACGGATTCGCTGCGGGCCCCTGCGTGGGCCTTGATCGTATCCGGGCTGCCTTTTTGCATGGTAAAGCCAAAATTAGATTTCACATAATTTGTAACAGCTTTCTGCTGTGGCTTTAGATACAGCCATAGCCTTTCTCCTCTTTGGGGGAGACGCGGTTTATTGGGCATTCCGCTTCATCTATACTGTGATTATACCAGAAAAATCTATTAGCATCAATAGCAAATCCCAGGCAATTGTATTAGCGCAGGGCCTGCGATTTAGATATAAACCAATACCAATGCGCTGCGCCAGACATCCGCACCAGTGGGGTTATTATCACAGATGAAAACATCAGGCATATTCAAGAGCGACGCCCGAAAGATTTCGAGAGATTTTCCGGTTATCTCAAGGAAATGTTGAGAAGCCGGACTATCTTTACAAATCTGAATAAAGCGGCTATAATAAACATAGAATACGCTGGTTCTTTGAGGTGGTAGATTTCGTCCCGACCACACGCCGATGGTAACGACAGGGGAAACCCGAGAGATGCAGGAGAAAGGGACGCCTGCCAAAGAACCAGTCTATAAAGGGGGCTGCGTTTTACGGCCCCCTTTTCTTCTTTTGAAAGGGAGGGGCATCCGCCGTATCAAAACGGGTTAAAGGGTCAAAATAAGGGCCGAAAACGGAGGGCCGGGGATATGTTCCCCGGTCCCTTTCTCACGCATATTTCAGCCGTCCCTTCGGTGCCGGCACCGGCCTTCCCATCTCTTGGGCCGTCTCGATCCACTCTTGCGCGATCAGCTCCACGTTGTGCAGCGCGTCCTTCGCCGTGGGACCGTCCGCCATGCACCCGGCCAGCTCCGGGACCTCGGCGATATAGGCGTTGTCCTCCTCGCTCCAGTACAGAATGATCTCATATTTCATGGATAGCACCTCCCAGCTGATACTTCAAAATGACGTTCCGGACCTGCTTTACCTGATAGGGCTTTGCCTTGTTCCCTGCGGGCTGGAGATTGATGATCTCCTCCACATCGTCCCTAGTGTAGATAAAATGGTCCCCCTTTATGCGGCGCTGGAACCCCAGCCGGTCCAGGACTGTTTGCAGGTCGGTGAACAGCATATTCTTGTCCCTGACGCCGCTGAGGACAGCAAGCAGCAGCTTCTCATATTGGCTCATTCCTCGACACTGCCCTCTCTCCGGCCCCCGGAGGGGCCTGGGACGCCGTTGTCCCGCTTCATAGCCTCCCGTATCGCCCGGTTGATGAAGCCGTTTACGGATTCGCTGCGGGCCCCTGCGTGGGCCTGTACGCGGCCATACTGATCGTGTTCCATTCTAGGGCTTGTTTGATAAATGGCGGAATGCCCAACAGCGAGAGATTTTTTCGCTGGGCAAGGCAAAAATTCGCAGGAATCCTGACGGATTTCAAGAATTTTTAACGCCGCACAGTGGAAAAAGATCCGCTGCTTGGGCGTTTTGACATTTTTCAAACATGCCCTAATTTGCCATGGAAACGCAAAAATGGGGAAATCAGCCCGAATCCGCCGGCAGTGGAACTTCGTCGTTCCCGATTGCGGCGTTTGCCCAGACGTAAGGAGACAGCGTGGCAAAGCCGTTGGTGAAGTAGATGAATAAGTCCAGCTGGAAGACCGCCTGCTCCCCGTTCCCGCCCTCCCCCAGGGCGAACATCAGTGTGAATCTCGCGGCATAATCAAACCACTCCTCCTCGCTGAGCCAAACCTCCGTGCCGTAATAATTCTCCAGGAACACCCGCCAGTTCTCCGCCTGGGCATAGATGGGCTCTTTGCTGACGCTGAAGACATAACTGCTCGAAGATCGCGCGCAGGGGAGCGTGATCAAAAACGCCTTTCCGGCAGCGTCGTCCATCCAGACATAAACGTTGCACGCTCCATCCTCCATATTCCAGTCAAGCGTCCAGGTAGGGATGGAACCGCTCTCATCATTGGCGCACAGTACCTGAGGATAAACCGTAGGAAGGGATGACGCCGCCGCATCAATCAGTCCATACTGGAGCAGGCTCGTCATGAGCTCCTCCCCTGCGGTCAGAACCTCCATCCAGGTCATGCGGGCCTCCCCCGCCCGCTCGTTCTCGGCAATGTAAAAATCCTGCCCCGCGACCAGCTTCAGCGTCCGGCCCAGATCCGTCTCCTGCCGGAGGGTCAGGCTGAAAGAATCGAAATCCCGGACCTCCGCCTCCCTCTCCCGGGCGTCCTGGAATCTGGACGTGGCGAAGGGCATCGCCGCCCCCGCCGCCACCAGCAGCAGGGTAAACAGCGGCAGCCAGAGCCGCCTGAGCCGTTTCATGGCCTCCCTCCTCTCAGCTCCACGGTGACGCAGGCCCCATGGGGCACGTCGGCGCGGTTGGCAAATTGAATGCTCCCGTTATGGAATGCCGCGATCTCCTGGCACAGGGCCAGCCCCAGGCCAAAGCCCCCCTGCTTCCGGGAGCGGGCCTTGTCCACCCGGTAAAACGCCTCCGTCAGATGCGCCAGAGCCTCCTGGGGGATGCCCCTGCCGGTGTCCAGCACCTGGATGCGGCAGCCGTCAGGGAGCATTTCCTGGCGGAAGAGGATGGACCCGCCCTGGCCCATGGCCTTCTGGGCGTTGTCCGCCAGGTTCAGCAGCAGCGACCAGGCCAGGTCCGGCTCCAGCAGGCAGGTCCCCGGCTGGCAGTCACAGCGCACCGTAATCTTCCGGACGGCCAGCAGGGGCCGCAGGCGGTCCGCCAGCTCCTCCACCAGCTCCGCCGGACTGACCTCCACGAAGGGCAGGTCCCGCTCCTTCACCACCAGCAGCTCCAGCAGCTTCCGGGAGAGGTTGGACAGCCGCTTGCCCTCGGAGTAGAGGTAGTCGGCGGCCTCGGCCTGCTCGGCAGGGGTGAGGCCGCCACCCCGGAGGAGGTCCGCATAGCCGATGAGGCTGGTCATGGGGGTCTTCATTTCGTGGGCGAAGCTGCCTACAAACCGCTCCTGCCGCTCCATGGCCTGGTGGAGCTCCGCGATGTTCCGCTCCATCCGCTCCGCCATGCGGTTGAAGTCCTGGGAGACGGCGGCGATCTCGTCTTCGCTCCGGATGGGCACCCGGCTGGAGAACCGCCCGGAGGCGATGGCCCGGGAGGCCCGGGACAGCTGCGTCAGCGGCGCGGTCAGCAGCCGGGAGACGGTGTAGGACGCGGCGGCGCACAGCAGCGCCATGACGCCGAACACCCGCAGATAGGTCCTCTGCTGGCTCCGGCGCATGGCGTAGAGGGTGGAGACGTCGTGGGCGGTATGGAGGCAGAGGGCCTCGCCGTTGGTTTCCACCACGCCGGAGAGAATCAAATAGTGGGAATCCAGCCCATAGCGGACCACGCGGACCAGGCGGATCAGGCAGCTGCCGGGCTCCGGCGGCGCCAGCTCCTGGAGATAGCCGGAGAGGGCCGCGCCCGACTGGTAGAGGACGGCGTCCTCCGTGGACAGGAACAGCGCCGACCAGACGGAGCGGTTCTGCTGGCACAGCTGCTCCATGGTCCCGGCTATGGCCTCCGTGTCCAGGTAGGGGTCCAGGCCGTTGACAATCTGAAGCGCGCTCCAGGCCATGCGGTAGGAGGAGAAGGCCGCATCCTTCTCCCGCTCCAGGGAGTCGTTGAAAAAGCCGGAAATGAGGAGGCTGCCCCCCGCCCCGAAGAGGAGCGACAGCACCGCCAGCATCCACAGCGTCATCTTTACCCGGAACTTCATACGCGCCCTCCCAAAAGGTCATTTCCGCCGTCTTCGCCGTTATTACTTCCGAACCGAAAGGTCGGAAGTAATATTTGCCATATTTTGCGGTTGCCGCTGTTTACAGCGGCGAGCAAAACGGCTTGAATCAAATGTATTATTTCCGAGCTTTAAGCTCGGAAATAATACCACGCGGGGAGATACGAAACATGCCTATGCCTCCAGGCGGTAGCCCACCTTGTTCACCGCCCGCAGCATCGTCTCCCAGCCCACCTTCTTCCGCAGCCGCTGGACGTGAAGGTCCACGGCCTTGCTGCCGAAGGGGTAGTCCCCGCCCCAGACCCGCTCGTAGATGGTTTCCCGGTACATGGCCCGCCGGGGATTCCGGGCGAAGAGGAGGAGCAGGTCGTACTCAGTTTTGGTCAGGCTGATCTCCTCCTCCCCCCGCCACACCCGCATGGAAGCGGTGTCGATCTTCACCCCGCCGATCTCCAGCACCATGTCGCATTTCTTGTACCGCCGCAGCACCACGTCCACCCGGGCCAGCAGCTCGATGGTGTCGAAGGGCTTGACGATATAGTCCTCCGCCCCCAGCCGCAGGCCCTTCACCCGGTCCGCCACCGCCCCCTTGGCGGTGAGGAAGATCACGGGGATCTCCAGGGGCCGGATGTACTCCATGAGCTCGAAGCCGTCCACCTCCGGCAGCATCACATCCAGGAGGATCAGGTCAAAGGAGGGCTCCCGCTCCAGCAGGTCCGCCGCCTCCGCGCCGTCATAGGCGCAGGTGCAGTGGAAGCCCTCCTTGGTCAGGCTTAAGCGGATGAGGTTGGAGATCGGCTTTTCATCCTCTACAATCAGAACGCGCAGCATGGGCATGCACCTCTTTCCTTATGTCGTGCAGTTAAACTATATCATTCCGGCATCAAAACGGCAACAAAAAAATGGGCGGGAGCCGAAGCCCCGCCCATAAAGCGCCCGTTACAGACGCCAGATATCCTCGTTATACTGCTTGATGGTGCGGTCCGAGGAGAAATAGCCGGATTTGGCAATGTTCACCAGCATCTTCCGGGCCCAAGCCTTCCGGTCGTCGTACTGGCGGACCGCCAGGTCCTTGACGGAGATATACTCCTCCAGGTCCAGCAGGGCCATGAACCAGTCCTTGCCCTTGATGTCCCGCCAGAGGGCCGCCAGGTCCTTGGCGTCGCCCAGCTCCAGCAGCTCCGGGGACAGCAGGAAGTCCACCAGCCGCTCCACCCGTGGCGTATGGTAATAGTCCAGAGCCCGGTACCGCTCGCCTCCCTTGTCGTCGTAGAGGTGGATCACCCGGTCGCTGTGCGCTCCGAAGGTGTAGATGTTGCCCGGCCCCACCAGTTCCGCGATCTCCACGTTGGCTCCGTCCATGGTACCCAGGGTCACCGCGCCGTTGGCCATCAGCTTCATGTTGCCGGTGCCGCTGGCCTCCTTGGAGGCCAGGGAGATCTGCTCCGAAATGTCGGCGGCGGGGATCAGCCGCTCCGCCCAGGTGACGTTGTAATTCTCAATCATCGCCACCCGCAGCCAGGGGCGCACGGCGGGATCGTTCTCAATGAGCTCCTGCAGGCAGAGGATCAGATGGATGATGTGCTTTGCCATCACGTAGGCCGGGGCGGCCTTGGCTCCGAAAAGCACGGTGATGGGACGCTCCGGAATACGGCACGCCTTGATGTCCAGGTATTTCTGGACGATATACAGGGCGTTCATCTGCTGGCGCTTGTACTCGTGGAGGCGCTTGATCTGGACATCGAAGATGGAGGCGGGGTCCAGATCGATACCTTGGGCCTCCCGCAGCTGGCTGCAGAACCGCTCCTTGGCGTTCTGCTTCACCACCAGCAGCCGCTCCAGCACCCGGTCGTTGTCCATGAAGTCCATCAGTCCCACCAGCCGTCCGGGGTCCTGCCGCCAGTCGGGGCCGATGCATCGGTCGATGAGGGCGGTGAGGTCCGGGTTGCACGCCTCCAGCCAGCGGCGGAGGGTGACGCCGTTGGTCTTGTTGTTAAATTTCCGGGGATAGAGGTCGTAGAACCGCTTCAGCTCCGCCTTCTTCAGAATCTCCGTGTGGAGGGCGGCCACGCCGTTGACGGAGCAGCTATAGTGGATGTCCATATGGGCCATATGGACCAGGTTTTTCTCGTCCAGGATGGCGGCGGCGGGGTCGGGGCAGGCTTCCCTGACCCGACGGTCCAGCTCCCTGATGACCGGCGTCAGCTGGGGCGCCGCCTTCTCGATGAAGGCCAGGGGCCACTTCTCCAGCGCCTCGGCCAGAATGGTGTGGTTGGTGTAGGCGCAGGTGCGGCGGACCTGGTCCAGGGCCTCGTCAAAGGACATGCCCTTTCCGGTAAGCAGGCGGATGAGCTCGGGGATGACCATGGAGGGGTGGGTGTCGTTGATCTGGATGGCCACATGGTCGGCCAGGGTGTTCAGGGCGTTCCCTCTGCTCTCCAGCTCGGAGAGAATGAGCTGAGCCCCGGCGGATACCATGAAATACTGCTGGTAGACCCTCAGCAGCCGGCCGGCCTCGTCGCTGTCGTCGGGGTAGAGGAAGGAGGTCAGCCGGTGGGCGATATCCCCCTTGTCAAAGTCAATGCCCACCCAGGGGGCGCCGGCGGGCTGGGCCACATCGAAGAGGTGGAGCCGGTTGGCATATCCGTTATTGGCCCCGGGAATGGCGATATCGAAGAGCACCGCCTTCAGGTCAAAGCCGCCGAAGGGCACGTCGAAGGACATCCCGGTGGGGATGAGCCAGCTGTCCGCCTCCATCCAGGGGTCGGGGACCTCGGTCTGGCGGCCCTGGTTGAACTTCTGCTTGAACAGACCGTAGTGGTAGTTCAGGCCTACGCCGTCGCCGGGGAGACCCAGGGCGGCGATGGAGTCCAGAAAGCAGGCGGCCAGCCGGCCCAGGCCGCCGTTGCCCAGGGAGGGCTCGGGCTCCATGGACTCGATAACACCCAGGTCCCGGCCCAGGTCGGCCAACAGGGTTTTCACCTCGTCGTGAAGCCCCAGGGCCAGAAGGTTGTTGCTCAGCAGCTTGCCCATGAGAAACTCGGCGGAGAAGTAGTAGAGCTTCCGCTCCCCCTTGGGGGAGGGCCGGTCCTGGGCCATGCGCCGGGTGAGGATGAGCAGCGCCTCGTAGAGCTGACGGTCGTCGCACTGGTCCGGGGCGCAGCCAAAGCGGGTCTGAGTGGTCTGGAAGAGCTGTTCTTTCAGCTGCATAAAAAACACATCCTTATTTTTTGGATTTGCCCGCCTTGGGCAGGCGCTGATATACCGCCATATCCCGGCGCAGGCGTTTGGCCAGTTTTTCATCAAAGGAGCCGGACAGGGCCCGCCACTTCCAGTTATTCCCTAAAGTGGAGGGGATATTCATGCGGGCCTCCGACCCCAGGCCCAGCAGGTCCTGAAACTGCATCACCGCCAGGTCGGCGGGGGAGGCCCAGGCTCCGCGCATCATGCCCCAGTGGTAGCCCTCCCGCTT
>OFGP01001804.1_pt1 | contig 14066 bp, 12 predicted proteins | sample 1521781 | NCBI WGS metagenome assembly OFGP01 (sample SAMEA3504113, study PRJEB24116) | mouse gut metagenome | biome: mouse gut; feature: mouse-associated habitat; material: faeces | place: Denmark | collected 2011 | reverse complement strand
AATATTAGATAAATTACCATCTGTATATTGTGTAACAAACTTCACTTTTTGAGTAGCATCAGGATTTATTTGTAGTACATATCCAGAATACCGCCAATACTGTGTTTTTGTTATAATATTTGAAAGGGTATTTCTCACTTATACCCTTGATGTGTGCCGTTGTCACACAACTGTTTATAGAACGTCAAGAAACTGTTGCAAAATTATTACGAGTTATTGTGCCAGCTTTTTTGTTATACTGTTTACTATCTTCTTAAATTCATCTTCTTCATTATATGACCATCCATGCGTTACACTTTTGTCTAATGCATTTTGGATAATATTTTTTAAATCATCTGCATAAGATATTAGAAACGAACTATCCATCTCTGATATTTTTTCAAGCATCTCTCCATCATATGCTTCTCCGATAAATACATCATCTTGTAAAAATTTTATCGCCTTTGACATTGCAAGACTAATAAACTGTTTTTGACGTATCATTCTTATAACATCTGCTACAGTAATTTCAAAAGTTGTCTTGTCAATTAATTGATTATACCATTTTTGAAGTGGGTATAATTCCTCTTGAGAAATAATAGCCACGCAATCATATATATCTTTTATTTTTCTCATATCTTCCATTTAATTTAAATTCCTGTGCGTGATTCCAATAACCACCATTAGGTTTGGCAATTGGATTTCCTTGCAAATCACTTGATGCATCTGATAAATCACTATTTTTTAGGTGGTCATTAATAATATTATCTGCTGATTTTATTCCTTTCTGTTCCATAAGCTATTCAGGTTTATGAAATACCGCCAGTACCGTATTTTTGTCATGAAATTATAACTCACTTTCCTCTAATTAACATGATAGCATGTTTTGTAATTTAATAACTCAATGATACCTCACTTCCGTCTCGTTCCCTTATCAAATTTTTCAAAGATATTCCTAACTGTTCGATTATCCCTGATTCACTTTTTACATAAAAGCAACATCTATGAGAACGTGTATCATTGTCTGCTATTTCAATATCTATTTCAATTTTAACATGTCCTGATAAATCTGCCGGAAGTATGCTCATTGAAAATGCTGGAGTATAATTTCCCTCTTTTTTACCAAATTCTAAATAACAAGTCTCACTGTAATTTTCCGCAAAATAACGAATTTTATCTGCTATTTTCTCCAATTCCTTATCCTGAATATAGCAGCTTTGATAAGCTGAAACAAATTCAGAATTGGCGGCTATCTTTAATTCAATGAGATTTTCATCCTGCCAGATTTTTTCAAATGTAATATTATCCATTCTTTATCCTTTCTACTTAAACTTAAAGTCATCAAAAGTACCTGTGATTTCATATTATTTCTGGAAGGGATTTTCATCCCCCTTATACCCCTGGCGGGTTTGTACCAAGAGTATTTTGGAGCGTCATGAGAAATGTTACAAACTCGTTACGTGATTTAACATTACAAATCAATATCTAAACATTTTCCTTCAATATTTTCGGTAAAAGTATTTTCTGCTTTTGTTAGCACTTTCTTTAATTTGAGAAGCTGAACTTTTGACAATGGCACTTTAAATTCAATTTTTCCTCTTTGGTATTTTCCCGTTAATATAGAATCATATAATCTTTTTATAAAAGAAGACCATAGCGGTAAATTTACATTGTCCGATTTATCTGCCAGATAACTTAATCCATCCGCCCTATAAAAAATTAATAATGCTATGCTTAAATCGCATTTCTCATTATCTAAAACTGTTTGTGGAATATCAAAACCATTATCCCAGTTGTAATTATAAGCATAGACATATAAGATTTCTTGTTCTTCCGTTTGAGAAATAATTCTTTTTACTTCATCAGTGTCAGCATCGTACAATAATGCTTTCACATTTACAATTTTATTTTCGTCCATTTATTGAATCCTCTCAGAGCTACGTTGCCACAAATCTACAGTTGCACCTTGAGTTGGATATGATGGCAATCCACTCTGCTGTAATTATTTTAGATTTTGTTGTAAAGCATACACTTGTTTTTGCAATACATCAACACTTTGACTTATAATTAAATTCAGGTGTTACTTCAAACGGTATATTTACATTTTCCAATTCATACATTGCATTTTTTATATCTATGGCTTTTGCTTTTAATATAACATTTTAGTTAATTTCCTCCTGGTATAAATACTCTAAATTTCCCTCTTAAATGATTCATCCACTATCTGTAATATTATTGCATCTCTTTAATTATCTGTTCTGTATATTTTCCAAAATATCTCTTACAGCTTTGAAATTGCTCTTTATCTAACATTAGCCTTTCCAAAACACTAAACATAATAACTTCATCAGAATATTTTTCATTTCTTGTCAAAATCTCTTCTATAAATGCAAAAACTTTTTGTATTTCAGCATTATTCTGTTGAATAATAATTTTTTCAATGTACGGAGTTAAAACATCTCCATATACAACATGACTTCCTGTTTCATCCCCTTCCTGCCAATCTACCTCCTCATGGTATTCCCTTTCTAATTCAGGAAATTTGCTAATCAGCAGTCGATTTAATTGTTTTATATCCATCAATAACCTCCTATTATGAAGTGACTTTTGTCAAGAGATAAATTTAAAAAATAACAGGCTTTTCCTTCCCTCTATGACAATACTCACATTTTTGACTGACAGCATCAGGAAAAGAGCCCTGATTTAACATTTCCCGGCATATCCTACCCCCGATGCTGGCGCAGCATCTGGTGCCATGCAGAAGGCGTATCTGGCAATGGCTCCATGGGCTGAACCGGCCAGAACGCTGTTTATGTACGTAATCTTTACAAACTTTTTTATATCCTTTATGCTTCATTCTTTACTGGTCAAATTCGAAAATAGAATTTCATTAATCCATTGGTCAATACAAACTTTATTTTCTTCCAGATAATCAGGATAACTTGTTAATTTTTCTATATTAATTATTTTCAAATTTTGCCACCATTTGGGCAACCGATATATAGCGTGTGAGAAATGATAACATGCACTACACCATGCCCACATACTTCCTCGTTCATCTCCCTCCATATTTCTATGAAAATATAGATGTCCCTCTTTTTTCCCACAAATAGGACAAACATCTGGAAAATATCCTTTATTTTCAGTTTCAATATTATCCAAAATGTCCATTATTTTATCATCATTATCTCGCCACATTTAGTTTCCTCCATTAATATAATCCGCTAATGCGTTACCCGCAGTATAAGCTGATGGTTCAGGTGTAATTCCACCTCTTAGGCTTTAAAATCCAAAAAGGATATTCTTATAGGGAAACAAACGCCGCCCTGCGCCGCAAGCCAGCCAATTTTATTGTAACTAAAAAGAGCCTACCTCCATGAGATAAGCTCATCCGTCATGCATTGTCTTAGCTATCGCTATCTTAATCACAGACCTTTCATCCGCGCCGCCTTCCACCAACAGCCGCTTCGCCGCCTCCAGAGAACTCCCGGAAGTTGTTATATCATCCAGAATAATAAAAATATCCACATCCCCGTCAACCGGCCCGGCTAGCCCCATTGTCTCCAAATGAGCTCCCACATCCCGCAATCCGCCATCCGTTGACTTCACCTTATCCTTCGTCCTTTGTATTAAATCAGAAGCGTCCCTGAAACCAAACTCCCCTGCCAATTCCGCCGCCATCTCAGACAGCTTCTCCCCATATGTTCCCTTTATATGGGAAGGCATAACAGCCACCGCAATGATGCACCAGTCCCTCGTCTCCTCATCGAAATATCTTTCAACCGCCTCAAACAAATCCTCACATATCCCCTGAAAATAAGTATCCCAGCCCTTCTTAAACACCTGATACACTTCTTTAGACTTCCGGTCATTCTTTTCACTTAATGAATAGTAAGGATACAGATATAATACCCCGTCATCCGTTTCTCTGAATTTCATATTCCCTTATCCTTTGTAATCTTTTCAGCCGCTTACCGCATCCAGAAAAGACGGCTGCGTTACAATGACATAACTGCTCCCCCGCACCAGCTCATCATGCTTCTGGTCTATCAGCTTCCTGTATTCATACAAATCCTGATTATTCTCTATGCCAATCGTCCCTTTCTCCTCTAACAGCTTCCGGTTCCCAAGCACCTGCTTTTCAGACGAAAACTTCACCGGATGCTTGTAACATCCGATACGCCTTCCATATTCCCGGGCATATGCTATCGTATGCCACGTGCCTCCCCTTACATCTGTTTCCACAACAATAATCCCCTCGCTCAGCCCGCTCTGCAGACGGTCACGCTCTACAAAATTTCCCTGCACCGCTTTGGTTCCGGCAGGATACTCGCTCAAAAGACAGCCCCCTGCCCTGACTATTTCATCGGCCAGCTCCTTATGCTGGGCAGGATATATCTTATCTAGCCCTCCGGCCATGACGGCAGCCGTTTTCCCCTTTGCCTGCAGACAGCCCATATGCCCGAACCTGTCACAGCCATGGGCAAGCCCGGAAATAACCGTATATCCATCCCTTCCCAAAACATATCCCAGATTTTCCGCCACCCTGGCCCCGTAATCAATCGGCTCCCTTGTCCCTATAACCGCAACCGCTTTCTCATTCAGGATTCCAATATCACCCAGCGTATAAATAACCGCCGGCGGGTCGTCAATCTTCCGCAGCTTTACCGGAAAATCCCCATCCAGATAACTGGTAATCTTAATCCCCAGCTTCCTGCTGTTCTCAATAACCTGCTCATATTTCCCATAAGCCGCCTCCAGCTCCTGCCTGCTTAAAGAGCTGACCTTTTTTGTTTTTGCCGAGCCTTCCTTCAAAATATCCTGAATATCTTCCAGCGAATATTCCCCCGGCTCAAGATGGAAATATTTGTATATTGTTTTTCTCCCCATTCCCTTTAACTGCATCAGAAATAAAACAATGTTATCGACCATCATACACCCCGCATCAGATTTTCACATCAAACTATAATTCATCTGATTACAGTATACAATTTTCCATAGGAAAATTCATCACTTTTTATCATTTTTTATTTTGTCAGATAATCCAATAACATTTATTCCTCTGCCACCTACCTGTTATCTTCGGCAAAACTCCATTCATTGCATCCTATGGCCAGAGCCTATTTCTTCACTGCATTCCCCTATAATATATACCGTTTAGTATTTCCTCATAGGTATATTAGAGTGATAAATTTCTACATTTTTCAAACCTTTCTGTAGCAACCAGTCCTCCAATCCTAACCTTATAAATGAAAAATCTTCTCCTATTCCCGGGCCTACAATAATACTCGTAATGCTCTCTGAAGCAAATGGGACATCAATATATGGAATGATTATATTTCCTCTGTCAAAGTGTCCGACCCTATAATTTGCGGGCAATTGAGCATTTCGAATGTTTTCTTCCGGAACGATTAACGCTGCTCTATACTCCTTTTCTGTTGAAAAATTTTCATTCTTCATAAAGATTCGCATTTTGTTTATTGCAGAGACAAGCAGATTTTGAATCATTTCTCTTCTGCATGTTTCATCAGGTACTAATAGAAAAAGCTCTTTAATATCATTTAAAAGTGCCTCAATACATTGCTTTTTTTCTTCTTCTGTATATCTGACTTGTCCCCAAATAAATTTTACTTGCTCACCGTCTTTACCTTCTTCTTTTTTTTCATCAACTTTTTTATATTCTTCTAATCCACAAAAATTTACAGATACCCCTCCTGCTCCCTGTGCATAGTAGTTCCACATAGGAAGCAAATCCCCATCCATTGAAAAAGAGCAAGTATATACTCTGCAAACAGGATAAAGACGCTCTATGACATCTTTATCGTATATATGCCTCCTAAAAGAATATCTTTGCAAATAATTATTTAATTCATTAAAAATCTTTTCGTCAGCCAAAATACTGTATAGTTCTTCATCCACAGAAGTCCGTATACTTTCGATTATGGCTTTTAACAATCCAACTGTTTCTTGAAACTCTGTTGTATCATTCAAAAAGCGAACATCGCTGAATCGCAATATTGCTTCTTTGTTTTCTGTAATTTTTTTTAATGTATCAATTGTACAATAATGAAAAAGATTATCTCCCCAATTTTTTATTTTATCAGGTCCAAAAAACGATTTATGCTTTTTCCTAAATGGTTCTTCAATATAATTTTTATTATATAAACCTAAATATCTTGTTATATAGACTTTACTACCACCCATTTTTTCAATATCCATCTTATTCTCCATTCCAAAATCCCTTGAGCTCTGTGACACTTATGCTATAGGAGACAGATAATTTCAATATTCCCATTGGTGTAACTAAGCGGCACATAAAAAGGACACAAGAAATTTTTTCTCATGCCTTTTCCTATCATCTTTACTATTATGTTTATTCATCAGTTACCGCTTCTAATTCCAGCAGTTGGGAGGCACTTTCTTCTGTCAACTCTTCTACATCGCGCAGAGCGCGGTTAATTTTCTTTGTACGTCTGCCGACAATCTCAGTGAGCGTTTTATCAGCAGTTTGAAGTTGCTTTTGCGCTTTATCAAGCATATCCCCAAACTTAATAAACTCCGACTTCACAGCACGAAGAGTATCCCATACTTCTTGTGAACGTTGCTCTATTGCAAGCGTTTTAAATCCCATTTGCAGAGATGCAAGAAATGCTGAAAGCGTGGTCGCGCCAACTGCTGTAATCTTATACTTATCGCGAAGTTCTTCGAACAATGCCGCATTTTGTACCACTTCTGCATATAATCCTTCAGTTGGTAAAAACATCAATGCAAAGTCTGTTGTCTTGGGAGGAACTATATATTTGTCATGAATGTCTTTTGCAAAGGTACGAATTTTAACCGTAAGCGAATGCCTCGCCTCATCAATTGATTGCTTATCTTCCGCATCAAGCAATCTGTTATAATCTTCAATTGGAAACTTACTGTCAATTGGCAGAAGCAGTGGTTCATCACCATTACCAGGAAGTTTTACTGCAAACTCGACACGTTTATTATTTGCAATCTCCACATTCATTTCGTACTGACCTGGCGCAAGAATATCAGATAGTAATTTCTCAAGACGAACCTCACCATATGTCCCCCGCTCTTTTACATTTGTAAGGGCATTTTTCAATGATTTCGCATCAGCAGCAAGCGCTTTCATCTCACCCAATCCCTGACCTACGCTCTCAAGTTGCTTACTGACCAATTCAAATGACTGTGAAAGACGAGTTTCAAGTGTTTTCTGCAATTTTTCATCGACCACGCCCTGCATTTGTTCAAGTCTCTTTTCATTACTTTCCTGTAATTCCTTCATTTTATTTTCGAGTGTGGTATTAATCTTTTCAATACTCTCGGTATTAGTTCGTTGAACAGCAGAAAGACGGCTATCAACCTGTTCGCCAAATGTATGCAGCTGTTTGTTCTGTTCTTCACGACTCTTTTGCAAGGCAGTTGTTATGGTTCTCCCAATCTGCTCATTACTGTCTGTGCCAGCTTTTTGGATAGCTGTTAATTGTACATTCATCTGCTGCTGATACTCAGCAAGCTGCTGGTTAACCTCCCTACGGTTCTCTGATAATGTATCTTGAATACTCTTTTGTATAACACCGAAACGCTCAAACTGCTCTGTTGTACCATTTGATATTTGTTTTTGCACAACATTTCTTTGTTCCTCAGCAGTATGTTTTAGCAGGGTAATTATTTCTCCAATATCAGATTTTTTATGCCCTATAATCTGTAATAGTATGACCACTAAAAGAAACACAACTATTATAATACTTAGAATTTCTTGTAACCCCATTTCTATTTTTCTCCTTTTTAATATTGTGTTTCATATCATACTACATTTGACAGCGTATTTCAACGCGTGGACACGCTTATCACTAAATAAGTTCATCGACCAGATACTGATAGATTATCAAAAATAATCTTACAATCCGTAATTTACATCCGATTGTTACGCTTAATATTGCGTCTTTTTACAAAATAATTTATAATCTTTTAAGTAATAAAATATATTTCATTTTCTTTCAGAAATCGCGGATTATCAACTCATTTGTTGATTTATACTTTCCAAAAATAGTTGCTGGAAAATGATATACTTAGCTTTGCGACCATAAGCTAGAAAAGGAGAAAAATGGATATAACTTTAAATCAACCGTTACCTTCCCATACCCCAAACAAAGATTTTGAAATTGTAGATAACGTACTAATTAAATACAACGGTTCAGCCTCTAATATAGTTATTCCTGATAATGTGATAATTATTGGTAAAGGAGTCTTTAAAAATTCAAGAATAATATCCGTTTTCATGCCAGATACGATTACTGAAATACAAGAACATGCTTTTTATCAATGCTATGACTTAAAATCTATGGCCTTATCCCAAAATCTAAAATCAATTGGACGCCAAGCTTTTTGGGGTGCTTTTAAATTAAAGCTTCAATTGCCAGCCAGTATAAGAAACTCTGAAGATGTGTTCAATGCTTTGGATGGATGTGGCAGTGTTTCCTGCTCTGCAGATATAACCTTTAATACATTTCCTATTGGAGATTATGGTATCTATACTAACTTAAAAATAATAAAATATACTCGAAATCCTTATATCCATGCCTATAAATATATCCCTGATTCCATTGTCATAAATTCTGTTCAAGAGCATTTTATAGCCATTGATGCAAAAACAACCGGCTCCGATTTTGAAAAAGATAAGATAATTGAAATTGGCGCCGTTTTATTTGAATATGGTCTACCTGTCAAAAAATTTTCTTCATTAATAAATATTAAAAAAAACGTATCAGAAGATATTCTTCAGACCCACCACATTACACAGGAAATGCTAGACCAAGCTCCAAATGCCAGAAAAGTATATCGGGAATTTGTCGATTTTATAGGAGATGCGCTTAACGGAGGTATTTTTATTTGTGTCTATAATATAGGACTTATATTACATGCTCTTGAGCGTAAAGGTTATAGCGGGGAAATCAATTACTTGAATCCTCTTCACCTGGCCCAAATAAAGATTCCCCAAAATTACAGGCTAGAGACAGCAGCAACTTATTATAATATACCAAACAAAAATCCGTATCGTGCAATTGCATCTGCAGAAGTTTATGGAAATCTCCTTATTAATTTACTAAGAGATTTATCTACACCAAACGAACTCATCGAACTAAGAAAAAAAGCATTTAGGCCACGCCCTAATTCTGAAAATATATGTGTATACATTAAAGATATATTAAATCGAAAAGGTGCAGATACAGGTCTGTTGCGCTTTAAGCAAGCGGCTAGTGGATTAACTCAAGTCCTCTACTTTTACAACTTCTTAGAATTTAAATTCTCTAAAAAAGGTATATATTTTGTTATATCCGAAGAACTCACCCAAAAGTTAAATATTCCAACTGAGCCCTGCACCTCGACAGAAGGGATAGCCAACCGCCGGTATTACATTTCTACTTTAAGCGATATAGATATTTTAGAAGATTATATATATAAAGAATATCAGCGAGCCAAGGAGAATTATAAAAACTATATTAGTATTTCAGAATATAGACATAAAATTGCACAAAACGGAATGAAATTATGGACTGAATATTAAAACACTCTACCAACCATAAGGAAAAATAATGATGGCAGATATGACAGGATACGATTATGAATATTTATGGGCATTATATCTGAAACTCAAAGGCTACGGAGTTAAAGTTACAAAAAAAAGCGGCGATGAAGGCGTTGATGTAATTGCAATTAAAAATTACAGAAAAATTGCTTATCAATGTAAGTTATACTATTCAAAACCTGTTGATAGAGACGCTATATATCAAGTGAATGCAGGAAGAGATGTTTACAAGTGCAGTAAAGCAATAGTAGTCACGAACGGTACTTTTACAGCCCCAGCTATCGAAACAGCCAAAAAACTCTCTGTCGAACTTTTACCAAATAAATCTCCTGAGAGTCTTATAGAAGCATGTGCTCAAAGTTATAAAGAAGGAAATCTTAATTCAAAAGATGAATTGTTCATGCAGTTACCCGTTGGCATTCAGAAAGCAATTACTTCTGGAATCAAAAATATACTAGAAAATGCAAATACGGATGTTGCCAAGGTAAAATCAGGTGAGACATATGATGAAGATAAAATTAGTGAAAGACCACTAATAGCAGAATACAATGATATACCTCAAAAACAACAAATACATGAAAGGCCAACAAAAATCTGCCCAATATGTGGCCGGGATTTTCTTGAATGCTCTGTAATGTGCCCCATTTGCAACCATGGACTTGTGAGTTTGGAGAAGAACAAAATAAGAGAAAAAAGAGAAAGCGAAAATAAGGCAAGTGTAGTTATCCCCGTAAAGTCAAAAAGCAAGAAAAATAAAAAATTATTTTATTGTTGTATGGGTGCGGCAGTATTTGTATATGTATGTATATTTTTTATGGCAATACTTTCCAGCTTTGAGATACCAGTACATACGGAAAAAATACAGGTAACTGTTTCTTCAAAAGATTTAAAGGGAAATAATTATACAGATGTAGTAAAGACTTTGCAAGATGCGGGATTTGCAGATATTGAATTAATTGAAGATGCTGATTTGATTATGGGCTTGTTAAAACATGAGGGAGAGGTTGGAGAAGTTTCGATTAATGGAACATTATCTTTTGAAAAAAATGATTATTTCCCAAAAGATGCCAAAATAAAGATTACCTATCATACATTTAAACCCGAATACCAATCATTAGAATCCAACACTGATATTTCCCAACAAATTGAGGAAAATGATTATAAAACTGGGAAAAAAACGGGTATAGATATTGTATCTATGCCAGGACATCCGGTCCTTTTTGATACTACAGAAAAAGGTAAACAGGTGTGGACTGATTATTTAGGTAAGGAAGTGCTATTGCCAGGAATTGATGGTGAGCAGAACAAATCAGAAAAGACTATTATATGGGCAACTGGTCATAGTACATGGGGTATGCGGCTTGACCACATAGATTTATATTTATATAATACCGATACTGGTTCTGTAGACTTTAATACAGCTTTAGGTATTACGAAACAATATCTTCCAATTGAATTAATGAAACAATATTATAAATTAGAGGAATCTTACATTATAGAAGGCGATATGGAACTGGAAAACGAGGACTTCTATATTTATCACATTAATTATAAAATTACTGAAGAAGGGTATGCGTTAAGAGAACAAACAAAAGAAAAGTGTCCAGAATCATCTTTTAGAGAGTATTATTCTATGCCGTACCAAATTTATATTTCATTATCTGGGAAAGATGCTATTGCTTCAGTACAAATACGTACAGAAACATATAAATCAGACAGGGAAACATATTATGAGAAAAATGGCCTCAAAAAAACAGAATGGCATTATGATTTCCTTAATTAATGAATTTATAGTGAGAGTATCTGAATTCCATGAAATGCTGGAAGGACAACTGAGATGCTGTTTCCCCATTTTTAAGTTTTCAGCAACCATTAAGGAGAAGGTGATTTACACGATGAACGCTATAGAATCGCCTCATTCCATCTACCGAAAATTTAACCGTCATATGAGCATATCCCCAAGTGATACCGCCCTTTTAAAGCCCCTGTACCCGGCAACCTTTGACACCACCAAGAAATGGGCAGTTACATCCACAACTGGGCGCAATTCCGGGGCGAGCTGAGTATCATGTATGAAGGACGGCTACCAGAATAGGGAAAATCCAATTCTCAATTACCTTCACACTTATTTCCCCAATAATAATATGGCAGAAATTCCCTTTCCAGTATACAAACCTGATTTCTGCCTCTATTTTTATTTATATCAGATTGCTTATTCAAATTCTCCTCATTATTTAACTAATATAATATTTTTATGGATTTATAACTTTCAGTCGGAACCAAATATATCCATTACCTTTGTATATATTGTCTGAATTTCAGCATTCTCCCTATTCTCTGCGGCCAGTCGTGCAAGTTTGCCTACTGTCTCTTTTCTCTCCGCCTGTTCCTGCTTACGGCTCAGATTAACCAGCCCCCTCGCGTAGGCTGTCTGAAGGTCTCCATTCCCTTCATTCGCTTCGGCCATACTCCTCATTTCCTCTACTGTCTCTATTATCTCCAACAGTTCCTGCTTATGGCTCAGGTTAACCAAGCCATTCGCATAGGCTACCTGAAGGTCTCCATTCCCTTCGACAAGTCTTCTCAGTTCCTCTACCGTCTCTTTTATCTCCGGCAACTCCTGCTCATAGCTTAGGTTAATCAGACCCTTCGCATAGGCTGTCTGGATATCTCCATTCCTTTCATTCTCTATAGCCAGTCGCGCAAGTTCCTTTACCGTCTCTTTTATCTCTGGCAACTCCTGTTCACAGCTCAAGTTAAACAAACCCTTCGCATAGGCTATCTGGATATCTCCTCTCCCTTCATTCCCTGCAGCCAGTCGCGCAAGTTCCTCAACTGTCTCTTTTATCTCCGGCTGTTCCTGTTCACAGCTCAGGTTAAATAGACTCCTCGCATAGAGCGTCTGGATGGCTCCATTTCCTTCATTGCCTCCGACAAGTCTCCTCAGTTCCTCTACCGTGGCTTTTAGCTCTACCAGTTCCTGTTTACTACTTAGGTTAAACAGGCCCTTCGCATAGGCTGTCTGGATGGCTCCATTTCCTTCATTGTCTCCGGCAAGCCTCCTCAGTTCCTCTATCGTAGCTTTTAGCTCCGCCAGTTCCTGTTTACTACTCAGGCTAAACAACCCCATTGCATAGGCTGTCTGAAGAGCAGTATTTCCTTCATTGTCTCCGGCAAGCCTCCTCAGTTCCTCTACTGTGGCTTTTCTCTCTAACAGCTCCTGTTTAATGCTTAGGTTAACCAGCCCCCTTGCATATACTGCCCGAATGGTAGCACTCTTTTCATTCTCTATGGCAAGCCTCCTCAGTTCCTCTACTGTAGCTTTTCTCTCCGTCAGTCCTTGCTTATCGCTCAGACTGAACAGGCCTAGCGCATAAAATGTCTGGAGGTCGGCATTCCCTCTCTTCTCTGTGACAAGCCTCTTCAATTCCTCTATCGTATCATTTATCTCTGGTAGCTCCTGTTTTATGCTCAGTCCAGCCAGACCTATCGCATACGAATAAGCTATAATTTTATCAAACGAATAAGCACGGTAAATTTTTTCTAACTTTTCAACCAAAACTAAAGCCTGCTTTAAATCACTAATAGCCACCATTCCACACAATAAATTAGAATAATTTTCCATCACAGCAATATTATCAGGTGGAACCGCATCAAATAACATGAGTTTTGTTATATCTTCATATGCCCCGTCATCCATTTTATCCTGAAACAAATGATAAACAAAAATCCAAAAATTTCTCGAATCATAATCCCACAATTCCCTTATAACCTCTTCCTTCTCCCCCCTGCTAAAATAATACTGGTCAATAATATACAAAACCATATACTCGCCAATAATATCCGGCGTCACCGGCTGTAACAGGCCATTCTCCAACTGCATCCCTGCGCATAACTCATGCTTATCACCGGAATTATTTTTAATTACCTCAATCTCCTTTTTAATCATCTCAGGCAGATTTTCCGGCAGCTCAAAAATCGGAAGCTCTCTCGTGGCCGTGCAAAATGCCAGCACCCTGTTAAAACTCCGAACCACATCCTTATTATGCTTAAACCTGATTTCAATATCCTCCTGCTCCCTTCTCACGATATAACCGGCAAGTTCATGCGGTTTCCACTTCCTCCATGGCTCATTATCAAATACTGCCTCCAGAATCATAATAAAATATAAAATCCGTGTATCCGCATCAATCGATTTCAGTTTATCCCATGCATCTTCTGCATCAGTCTCATCAATCTGCCTTCCGTTCTTCTCCGCATATTTCAGGGCAAACGAAATCAGGCCAGCATCTAATGACTTCAATCGCAAAAAATCTTTATCATATTTCAAATCAGCTACAACCTGTTTTTCAAACCCCTCCCTCATCCAAAGCGACTGTTCCCCGTCCGTTCTTTCCAGAAGTAAAATTCTTATCTTTCTCGTAATACTATTACTATTGGAAAGCCCCTCTATCCACTGAGCCACTTCCTTCGCATATTTCTGCACATA
>OFGP01001783.1_pt1 | contig 14279 bp, 17 predicted proteins | sample 1521781 | NCBI WGS metagenome assembly OFGP01 (sample SAMEA3504113, study PRJEB24116) | mouse gut metagenome | biome: mouse gut; feature: mouse-associated habitat; material: faeces | place: Denmark | collected 2011 | reverse complement strand
TAACGAAACTCTTATTCCATTAAGCAATATATCCAGAGTCAGTGTTGTTAACGAAGAAAAAAAGGCTTATGATAAAAGCTTGTTAATTATGATTGGTGCGGGAATTGTATTAACAATCACCGGTGTTGGTGCTATTGTGGGATTACCCTTAGCCGCAATAGGTGCATGGCTTGTATATAGAATATATCAGTATAATCAAGAGCTGGGAGAGTTTTTAAAATTAAACTTAAACTCTGGACAAGATATATATTTATATAGTAAAAATCATGGTTTTACTATTGAAATCATGGATGTAATAATTAATTGCCTAAATTCAGGCGTTGGATACTCGGTGAATATGGATAACTGCAAAATAGAGGCGCTACAACTAGGTGAAAGTAATAATATGATGATTACGGGGAGCAGACAATGAACTTTAACCTAAACGGAAATATGACAGTTGTAAATGGACAGTTTGGCGATACCAATACGATGTGGATAAATAATTCGAAAAACGAACATATATTAGAGGAGCAGGATTGGACGGAACTACAGAATTTTATATCCATGCGGATAGGACAACTGTCCAAAGAAGAAGAATCTTATTTGATAGCAAAAGAAAGCCTTCAATATATTGAAAAAAAAGATGAAATAGGATTAAAAGGATTTTTAAAAAGAAACAGGGAAAGTTTTATGAATAATGTGCTAAGTAATGTTGCATCATCGGGATTAATTTTTTTATTGTCAAAACTAAATTTTTAAGGAAGAAATTTTTTCTAAAATTAACACCTAATAAGGAGAAAATATAAATGGGCTTATTTGATAAATCAAAAAAAATTTTAGAAGCCGAAAAAGTACTTCGAAACCAATTACTGCAGCAGGGAGCCTCAAAAAAAGACATTGAATTAATTACTCAAAATTTGAAAAATGATATTAATAATGTTCCTTTACCGAAAATTGCAATAATTGGATTTACAGGTGTTGGTAAATCAACTACATTAAATGCCCTGTTTAATGCCGGCCAGCCGACGAGTAATATTCGCGCTTGTACTCAAAAAGAAGCCCCTATAATTGGTGATGTTTCAAAATATACCGGTTCAAAAGGAAGTGTAATTATATATGATATGCCGGGCTTAGGAGAAGATATATATTCAGACAGGCAGCACTTTGAAACCTATCGAAAAGTTCTTCCAATTGTAGATATTGCTATTTGGACCTTTCACACAGGTGATCGCTCCATGACTCCAATGCAAGAGGCCTTGCAAAGTTTGATACAATATCTCGGAAATGAATTTCAAGAAAAACTAATGTTTGCTATTAATAAAGCAGATGCTATTTCGCCAGGTGAATTTGCATGGAATACAAAATTAAATACTCCGAGTCCAGAGCAACGTAAAAATATTGCAGAATTAGAGTTATATATACGTGAAAAAATTCAGCAAATTATGCCAAAGTGGCATGGACCTATTATAACCTATTCCGCAAAAACTCGTTTTAGACTCAGCCAGTTAATGACAGCTATGATTGAAACCCTTCCAAAGGAAAGACGATGGGTATTAAATTCTATGGCCGATGTTGCAGACCCGACTTTATTGATGCAAAAAGAATACTTTGATTACGTAAAATCATTACAGAAAACTTCCAAATAAATAAAAATCTTTTAGAGAACTTATAGTTGCACTATTAAGAGGAGATTATCATGGAGATATCTGCTACAGACCCCGAAGTACAGGAAATGCTTAAGGATATACTTGAGCATGAAAATGCTAAAAAAAAGCGTGAGGAATTGTCTGACGAATCTTTTAAAGAATGGATTTATGATGCTCTTAGAATTATTTTTGCTAACTTTGGTTATAAACTACAGAGTTTTGAAGAGTTCTGGAAAGATGTCACGATAAGTATACATGAGGGTTGGAGGGATGGTCGGGAACACGCTCGTAAAGAAGCTGAGTTGAGAAGAAAAATTCGTCAAAAGAGGTATTAACTATGTATATTCCACTTCCTTTTCCTGTTTGTAGTCAATGTAATGAAAAAGAGGATAATTCTTTTCATACAGAATGTGGTGGACTACTTGAAATAGACCCAAGCAATAATAATGTCCACTGTCGCAAATGCAATAAAAATTGGAATATTTGGGATTCTACCTATCATTGTTCTTGTGGTCATACTTTTCAAGCAACTGAAGTAGAAAAATCTGTTGAAGATATAATTGAGCTTTGTGAATTATGCGCAGAAGAATTGGATTTATGTCAAGAGGCATATTGGAAACGAAAACAATTGACAAGTGACTCGAAAAGAATATATGTTGAAAATTTTTTTCGAAAGTTAGGTTATATTTCCGGAGTTTTATTTGAAAAGCTTGTTGATTTTGCTCTTCAATTATTTGAATTATAATTAATTTGTAAACAAAATATAGCGCATTTCTGTGTGAAACGAGCATTCGCGCAGTATACACCGGGAAAACAATACATAAAAATGCTATTGCAAATGTAAAATATTTTCTGCCTGTCAAATAATTATATTTAAAATACGAGATTTTACCCATATATTACAATATGCCTTATCATTTGCAATGCATTTAATCCGATACTGCATACCAATATAAAGATAACTGTAACTCGAAACCATTTATATCGTATCCAAAGTGCTGAAATTTCTTTCCATAAGCACAGGATTAGCAGAACCATGCATAAATACAGATAAATAACTGTACGGAGCATGGAGTTGACTACCGTTGCGCTCATGCCCACAATCACTTCTGGCAGACAGCCAATCAAAAGTATAGCCAGGCACAGGTAAAAATCTTTTTTTGTTTCAAATATCCAATATAAAGAATATAGCAGAGAAGCAAACCAAATGCCAATTGTTATCAACATTGTTATTTGCTCAATCATATCCGTTCCACCGGAAAGCAATGAGTTTGGAACCTGATAAGTCATTGTCTTATTTCCGAGCAGATAATTCACCATAAAATAGCAGGTCCAGAGAATGTCTAAAGCCAAAGGCCATGCGGCTGTTATCTTTTGAACAACTGTTCCTTTTTTTACGATAGCAGCTGCCAGACAAGAACTGCACAGCATAAAAAATATTGGACTGGGGATTGATACGAAATGCATGAAAGCCATCACCATACCCATTCTTAATTTGTCAAACAAATTCATTTGCGCATAATCATTCATCCAATATCCAACATCGCTTTCCATCCTGTTTTGATTGCCAGGGCAAATCACAATTTCCAGCAAGAACAGAAGGATAATTATCAAAATAATCCATAGTACTCCGGATACTTTCTTATGCTGATATTTATTATAGAAAATTGCAGTTATAATACCAATAAGCATAAGTACTGTTACAGATTCAAAACATCCACTGTATAAAACAGCCAAAATGGTCAGTATTTTTTCTTTGATGGAAAGGCTTTCACCCAATACCACATTCTTTATTACTCTGTCTACTGCATACCATCCCAAACTTATTACCCATAAATAGTTTGTAGTAGTTGCCATCCAACCGGCACATGCCATAATAGAAAAGGGTAATGCACAGAGCATAAATGACACAGCCCATTTTGACTTCGAATCTGTAATTTTAAAAATATGTATTTGAAGCCATTCGATATCCTTGTATAACAACAGAATCATCAGCAAATCTAATATCTTCCAGACAGCATGCGGGAGCAGGCTCAATATACCAATAACCAGCTCTATAGTAGTTCGGGATGTCTGCAACATATATCCTCTGTATAAAAATAATAACAAATTATAATTGGAATTTTTCAGGGCATTCCTGTAGGAAGCGTCGTCCCAATAATCGGGAGTTAAGGCAATGTGGAAAATGGCGTAAAAGAATAGCAGAAATAGACCTGGGGCATATCTAAGCATTGCTTTTTTTAATGATGTGTTCATTTTGTTTCCTCTTTTGCAATAATACTTCATCTATTTTTCAGCTTTTTCTTTAAATTATTAAAAAATACATACTTTATTTTAAAAAATTATTTCTTATAAGCCCACAGCTTATTCACCAAATAATTGACCGGTATTGTGAATACCAGATTAATTATAGGCCCAATGAACTCTGGTATATGGAATACCTCTATCCATAATGCCAACAGGATGTTGCTAAGTAAAATCCCTGTACCTGCGTATGAAATATAGGTCTTAATAAATGTCTTCCACCATATCCGCTTCCCATCTGTAGCAAACACGTATTTATTATTCCAATAGTAGGAATTGAAGACGCTTATTGAAAACCCTATTATATTAGCGGGAGTATAGTGCATCTTAAGGGTTATCAGAATTAAATATGTAACATAGCAAATCAGGTTGTTCAGTATGCCTACCAGTCCGAATTTCGCAAATTGCAAAATACTCTCCCACTGGGCATCAGACAACTTCAGTTTAAAAACCTTATATATAAAAAAATATATTATATTTTCTAACCATTTCCACAGCCTGGCAATCATTAATCTTCTACTTTCTGTTCTCTTCTTTCCCCTACTTCCCTCAAAAATTCATCATAATCCCTGATATATTCATTAGAATCATAGTGCTCGCTTGCAAGGCAGAGCAACACCGAATCAGCGGAAAAATCATACATTTCTTTCCACACCATATGGGGTATGTAAATACCTGTATTGGGCCTGTTTAATGAATACACCATCTCATTTCCTTTGCCATCTAAGATTTTGACTTTAGACTTTCCAGCCACATTAATAAGTACAAAATCGGTAATTCTGTTTGCATGTTTTCCCCGAACTACATCTCCTGTTGATTTATATATATAAAACACTCGCTTAGGTATAAAAGGGATATCTATCCCTCCTTCGCAGATTGTAATCATTCCGCGCTCATCGCCTATTGCACCAAAGTCTATCATTGATACATTTACTATCTTTTTTTCATTCATCCTTTTTATACCTCCAGCTCTGCCCATCCTATGCCATCCATTCCATAATGATTTCCAGAATAAAACAGGTAAGTTCTATCACCTCGCTTGTAGCACTTCCCGTAGCAAATCATTTCGCTGTCAAATTCTCCATTCGGACGTTTAATATCCATTACCTTGTCATTCCTGGAAAATTCTATCCCATCTTTGGATGTCGCATATCCCATCCTGTACCCTTCAGATACAGTTCTTACAGAATATATCATTTCATATCCCGAATCTGTTTTAAAAATCTGAGGCGTTGTCATTCCAAACTCATCATTTTCTAAAGGAAACATTTTTATGGATTCACCATCAAAACATATTGGAGAATCAGAATCGATATACCTGAACGAATATTGAGGAACCAACTTATTATTCACAGAAAGCCATTCATTCCCCGATGCATAATATAAACGATACACATTCCCATATTTATATATCCCAACACCTGTTCTTATAAACATTTCTCCATCTTTTCTTTCCAATAACGGAGTCTCTCTTATTCTTAAAAATGACTGCCCGCCATCAGTACTAACTGCCACCCCGGCAAGTGAAGAATATGGATAATTTACATGCTTTTGAAATCCGCAATAGTATATATACAATTTCCCATCGTTTTCTAACAATGCCGTTGAGACTACGCCATTCTCATCAAAACAGCCCCTTTTGCCCACATCAAGCAATGGTTCGTGCGAATAATCTATTATCTCAGATGGATTATCCGGATTTACGTCTACAAAGCCCAGCCTTCCCCTGTTTTCTGCATCGCATAACGTTACAAACAGTCTAAGCCTGTCCTCATCCATCAGATACGGAATTGGCAGCTGTGTATTAAGCTTATGCCATTCTAAATCCCATGTATCATTTCCAAACAATTTACCTTTTCTAATCCAAGTCATATAATTGATTCCTCTACCCCAAAATATTCATATGCCGTTTTTGTCATTATCTTTGCCGGGTTACCGGCATATATGCCACCGGCCTTATCCGATGTCTTTGTCATCACAGCTCCTGCCGCTAATATTGAATTCTTCGGAAACGTAATATTATTACCCAAGGCAGAATTGACGCCCAAAAAGGAATTTGCACCCACCTGAGTATACCCCGATACAACAACATGAGAAGAAATGAAGCAATTATCTTCAATAACGGCACTATGTCCAATGTGATTTCCGCTCCAAAGTATAACATTATTTCCTATCCTTGCATTATATTGGACGGTGTTGTCTTCAAAAATAAAAGTATTTTCTCCAATTTCCACATTCTCCCAAACAAATGCGCGGGGACTGATATAGGAAAGCGGCTCATATCCCCAGCCCTTACATTGCTCATAAAATCTCTGACGCAATCTGTTTAACTGTGTATAGACAGGCGCCGCAAAAAAAGCATATTCCTTCGGATTGTATAACGCCAGCAAATCTTCATATGCAATAACCGGAATTCCCAGTATTTTGTCACGCGAAATATAATTTTTTTCCACAGCAAAAGCTACAGTTTCATAGGAGTAATCTTTTGCAAAATACGCAGAAGCAATTTCAGCAAATTCATTATCGCCTACTATAATTATTTTCTTCATCTTCCATCTCCATATTTACCATTTCATCAATGACGGCAATTGGCCTTTTTCTTGCTGCATCTAATGTTCTCCATACATATTCTCCCAGCAATCCCAAGGTAAACATAATCAGCCCCGAAGAAAAAAGCACTAAAACCAGTGTTGTCGTATACCCTTGAACCGGTATCTTGCCCATTAGCCTCACAACAATTAAATAAATTCCCCATAATATGGAAAACAGGAAAAATAAAAGTCCTATTACTGACATAAATCTAATCGGAATATAAGAAAAGCCTACAAAGGAATCAATAAACAACTTCATCTTTTTCGAAAATGTCCAACTCGATTTTCCTATTTCTCTTTTTCGGCGTTCATAATATACCTTTTCCGGACCAAACCCCATCCAAAGTATTTGTAAAGTAATTGGTGAATTCCGGTCATTCATTGAAACTATTTTATCGACAATATTTCTGTCTATTAAATATGTGTCAAAACCACCTTTTGGCATATCCGAAATAACTAATTTTTTTACCAGCCAGTAATAAACCCCCGACAATTTATTTGTCAACCACGAATCATTTCTGGCCTCTCTAATAGCAATGACAGATTTTGCCCCCCATTTTCCATTTATTGTACATCTCAACTGTCAATTCAGGCGGTTCCTGAAGGTCACATGCTTTCACCGTCACGCAATCACCAGTCGAATATCTGATTCCGGTAAACGAAGCTGCTATTGCCCCAAAATTTCTTGAAAGCTTTATCAGCTTAACATTAGAGTCCTCCTCAGCAAGCTTATTCATAACCGTCCATGAATCATCCGGCGACGCATCATGAACCATAACAATCTCATAATCATCAATATATGGCTTGATGTTTTTTACAAAATCATTATAAAAAGGTATTATATTGCCTTCATTTTTATATATAGGAACTACAATCGATAATTTCCCCATCTATGCTAATCCTTTTTTATGTTTACATATATACCTGCGCCATACTCAGGCATATATTTTATCAGTCTTTCAAGGCCTTCAATCACCCTATTATCTATAATCCCCTCATCCAGGCACTTTTGCATCTGGGAATGTGTAAACGGTTTCACAAAATATGAGCCTGAATCAACTATCTCAAAACCTGCTTTATCCATTTCATCTTTCAACATTGCCATATCGTATGTCCGCCTGCGCTGCATTTTAACCATCTGCGCACTTTTTTCATGGACGTCAGAAATCAAACCTGCTTCAATGGCAATTAATCTGTGCATTGAATTTGCATTCGGTACATTAATGTGTACTATTGTTTCCTCTCCGCATAATTTCCTGACTGCACTGAGCATTTTTTGAGGATTATCCAATTCATGCAATACCGAACTAAGTATAATGAAATCAAAATCCACACCTAAGCTTTTTATCTCATCTATTTGTTCTTCCAAAAAACCGGTGACCACATGAATCTGCCCGCCCTCGCCATTGGATAATTCTCTTGCATTTTCAGCAAATAATTCTCCCGGCTCTACAATGACCATTTGTGTATATTCCTTAAAATCCAAAAAGAAAGGATTCATTCCACACCCTATTTCCAGAATGTTATTATGCTTATACCTTTCACATTGTTCTATTACCATCCTTTTCCTTATCTCAACCATTGTAGACTCAAACGGTTCTTCCACATATTTATCAGTATAATCCTTAATATCCCGCATTTATCTTCCCTCCGAGCTCTCCCAGATATAAGTCCTGTTCAAATAAGTGTCTGTATTAAATCCTTCCTTGTATACTCCAAGGCTCTCATTATATACATTGCCATGCTCCAATGTTGCTGTTCCATATGAAAGAAACCTGTAACCTTGCTCCTTTGCACTTCGTATCAGGCTTGTGTACAAAAACTCATTCGGGCAATACTCTAAACAATCCTGCTTACTCGCCAGATATTGGGTATGGAATACCTTTCCGTTACAGAAATTAAAAACCATGCTGCCCGCTATCAGCTCTTTTTCATAATATACCCCATAAAATGAAACAATGTTTTTCAATCGACTATTCTTAAATTCAATCATCTCCTCACAGGTATGGAGCGGAACCGTGTCAAACTTAAGCATATTATCTGACAACACACTGTAAAACTTCCTGATTTCATCCTCCTCCATTAATTCCCTGAATGAAAGACTATATTTATATGACTTCTTTAACTTTCTTCTTTTTAATGAATTAAAATAAGCTTCATAATTATCGGGAAGCTCTCCCAGATTCACATAAAATCCGACTTCTCCACGTGGGGAGAATCCATTTAACTGAAAAAAATAATCTAACAGTTCATTGCTCTTATCTTTTCTGGCATAGAGCCAGTGCGGCATTTTTAATTCAACCCGCCTGAAGCCCTTTTGCTTAAAATATTCCATCATTTCTTCAAATATCCACTTATAATTACCAGTAGAACAGAAAGCTTCTCCTATAACAAGACCTCCAAAAGTGCTCCCCTGATGGGATATTAATATTCCCTCCAGCTCCAATTCGTTTGCCGGCATAACCGCCGCCAACGTTTCCCCTTTAAAAAACATTAAGGAATGGTCCTGAAACTTATCTTCTGCATGATAATTCAAAAAATTTCTGGTCTGCAAAAAATTCCCATTGACACTTTCATTAAGTACCAACTCGTCCCATGCTTTCTCATACTTATCTTCATATAATAAAATCATTTTATTGCCTTCCCTCATACGCGTTCAAACATTCGATTACATAAGTCTGCTCCTCCTCTGTCATACCAACATAAAGAGGAATAGAAAGAACCGCTTCCGCATATTTTTCTGTAACAGGCAACTCTCCTTTTCTCATGCCAAGATAATGATATGCTTCGGACAAATGGGGCGGTATCGGATAATGGATTATTGTTCCTATGTTCTTTTCATTAAGGTAATTTATCAATTCATCCCTTGTATCGCACCGGATTACAAACTGATGCCATATATGTGTCGCTTCCGGTCTGATTGCCGGAAGGGTTATCCTTTCATTCTTAATTTCCCTCAGATACCTTTCACATATTCTCCTCTTCTCATTTTCCAGTTCCTGCATATGTGAAAGCCTCACCCGAAGCATTCCTGCCTGTATTTCATCCAGACGGGAATTGGTTCCGACCACTCTGTTGTAATATCTCTTTTCACTTCCATAGTTACGGAAGACCCTGACGGCTTCTTCTATTTCCGAATCATCTGTCACAATAGCTCCGCCATCGCCAAAAGCCCCCAAATTTTTCGATGGATAAAATGAAAAACATCCTATATCGCCGAATGTACCTGTAACTTTTCCTCGAAACCTGGCTCCATGGGACTGCGCGCAGTCTTCCACAACACGTAAGTCATACTTATGTGCCAGTTTCATTATTGGCTCCATGTTAGAAGCCTGTCCGTACAAATGTACCACCAATATGGCTTTCGTCTTATCTGTTATCTTTTCTTCAATTAGAGAAGCATCAATATTAAAATATTCATCCGGCTCCACAAAAACTGGGGTCGCACCGTTAATTGTAATTCCCATGACACTTGCAATATACGTATTACCCTGTACGATTACCTCGTCCCCTCTCCCTATTCCCAGAACTCTAAATGCAACCCAAAGGGCGTCAAGCCCGCTGGCAAGGCCTACGCAGTATTTTGCCCCAACATATTCTGCGAACTCCTTCTCAAAGGAGGATACTTCATTTCCCAGAACATACCAGCCACTGCGCAGGACTTCCAACGCTTTCTGTTCAAATTCTTTTTGATATTTTTGAAATCCTCTGTCTAAACGGTTGGGAGTTATTCTTTCTTTTATCATTGCTTCACCTTATAGATATTCATTGTTTCTGTATTTGTTTCCAACGAATTAACTTTAAATCCATGTTCATCTCAAATGCACCATCAGGCACATAGTAAAACCTTAGCAGATATATTTTTACCATAACCTGTCCTGGTTTTATGCAGGTATGTACTATCTACCGTTCATTTAAATAAATATATCTTCCTTATTCTTTTCAATAATTATTCCATTTTTAACTTCATATATTTTATCGCAATTACGTATTGTAGTCAATCGATGAGCAACAATAATTAAAGTAATCTGCCCTTGTAAAGCATCTATTGACTCCATTACCGCTTTTTCTGTCTCATTATCAAGCGCTGCTGTCGCCTCATCCAAGACCAAGATTTCAGGTTTTGCATAAAGTGCTCTTGCAATTGCAATTCTCTGTCTTTGCCCTCCTGAAAATTTGATTCCGCGTTCTCCAACAATTGTTTCCAAGCCATCAGGTAATGACTCTACAAAATGCCTTAATTGTGCTCTTTCCAAAGCTTCCCACACTAATTTATCATTACTAATGTCAGCATCCAAACCAAATTTTATGTTATTTCTTACAGTATCATCTGCCAAAAAAACAGCCTGTGGGACATACCCCACAATACGTGCCCAGCTCTTCGGCATAGCATAAACATCCAATCCATCAATTAAGACATTCCCTTGATTAGGTTTTAATAATCCTAAAATAATATCTCCCAAGGTTGTCTTTCCTGCACCTGATTCTCCAATCAGACCAATTGAATCTCCTTTTTTTATTTCCAAGCATGCATCAGTTAACACCGGCTTCTTTTGGTTAGCATATTGCCAAACAACATGTTCAACTGTAAGCGTATTTTGAAATTCCAGTTTATCTGGTTCATTAAGCATTCCCTGCCCCTCTGCATACTTTTTTTGCTCTTCTCTATATAAATTGGCCTCCTGCATAACTTGATATACGTTTGATAACATAGCCCTAGAATAAACTATACTATTTGCCCTACTTGATATCTTTCCTATAGATGGCAATAATTTGAATGCTGCCATCGCAAACGCACCCAATGTAGGGAGGAACTCAACCACATTCCCATCCGCTATTAATTTAACAGATACAATTCCTATTAATCCACTTACGCAAACTCCTTCTACAATTCTATCAGGACATAAATTAATAACTTCACTTCTTCTGTTTAATTTCCTCTCATCTTCTGCAGCTGTTTCATATGCTTTAATAAAATATTCTTGCCTTTGTGTAACAAAAACTTCTTTAATTCCCAATATTGCTTGATAAATTGCTCTATCTTTTTGCACAACTGCCTGCATACTTTTTGTCCCAGCGCGTTTCATAAGTGGTTTAAAAATTCCAATAATAAACAATAACATAACAAACATTAAGATTAATATTTCTAATGACATTACTGGTTCAGTTCCCATAATAAATATCCCAATCATTATTATTGTTAACAATTCGGATAAAATAAAAAGGATATTTGATAAAATATTATATACTTGCATAGTATCAGCATTACAAGTTCTTACAATTTCTGCACTGCTTACATCTAAAAAATAAGTATATGGTTTACTCATATATGCTTTCATTATATTTATCGAAAGTGATTTTTTTACTTTGGTACTATAATCATATTGAATATAATTCGCAAATAAAATATACATATTCTTTACTACATATAATACTATTAACCCTAAGCTCATAAATGACAGTAGTCCCTTTTCAGAATATATCCCCCCCCAATGCATTATTATTTGAATATATTTTTTATCCATAAGCTCTTCCACATTAATCATGGCTTGTAAAAATGGAACTATTGCTGCAACCCCCAATAACTCAAAGCATGCTCTAAAAACTACTACAAAAAAAACAAAAACAGCTCCTTTTTTTTGTCCTCTATTCAACACATAATTCAATTCGTTTAATATATGTTTAACTGCTTTTAAATTTTTCACCATACTATTTTCCTCGATTTAATGAACACTCAATAAACCCTTTAAATTGTCACATTATCCACAGTTGCAATCTAAAGAATTCATCGCACCTCATAATTTATCATTTCTCTAACGATATCTTTAAATGTCATCTTCCTTTCCCATAACAATTCTTTTCTAATAGCAGAATTATCTCCCCGTAATTGTCCCTTAATTTGCCTTGTAACCAACTTATCATTTACAATAATATGGCTTTCCCAATTTTCAATACTTAATTCTTTTGCACACAAAATAAAAAAATCACGTATAGAATGTAATTCTCCCGTTGAAACAATAAAATCTTTAGGCAATGCATTTTGGAGCATTAAATACATTGCATCCGCATAATCTCCTGCATATCCCCAATCTTTCTTTGTATCAAGTGAACCAATTAAAAATTTATCTATTTCTCCTTTTTTTATTTTTACCATATTTTCCACTATCTTTTTTGTGACAAACTGTGATGCCCGCCTATGACTCTCATGGTTATATAATATTGCCGTACATGCGAATAATCCCTTTTCACGATAGTATTTGACCAGCAAATTCTCGGATATTTTAGCAAGTCCATATAAACTTTTAGAATAAAAAGGGGTTTTTTCGGTTTGACATATACTTTCTGACGCATCATACATTAAACAAGAACCAGCAGTTAAAATTCTTGTATGAGGTGAAAATTGATAGCAAGCTTCTAGTATATTTGCTGTCGCCAAGACATTATTATTAAAAACTTCCTGTTCCCGAATTATATTTGCATTTCCTTTCCCCTCAGAACTCACATGGTAAGCTGCCATATGGTATATTTCATCAGGTTCCACTTCTTTAATAAATTGGCATATTTGCCTATAATCATATATATTTAATTTTCTAATCTCTGGCTCTATCTGGAGTTGCCATAACTCTTTCTGAATTCTTACAGCATTTTCACTCAATTCTTCTTTAACAATACCATATATTTTATACTTTTCTTTTAATAATTTTTCACATATAAAGCTTCCATCCTGTCCATAAATTCCTGTTATTACTGCTTTCTTCATAATCATTTATTCCTTAATTATTTAATTAAAATATATCTTTGAATGTTTGTATATTTGATCTCTGTATTTCATCTTTCATCGCATGTATATTTTCTATATACTTCACCATATCCCCTTTACTATATTTATTGATTAATTCAATTACAGCTTCGCCCAATTCTTTTATCGAATATTTCCGTATACCTACATTATATTTATCAAAGTCATTAAAGCTATTTGAGCTATACATAATAATAGGCACCTCCATATTAAAACTATCAAAAAGAACTCCTGAGCAACTTAAAATATATTTACTTTTTGGGTATGGTAATAGTATCCAATCACAGCTTCTAAAAAAACGTTCGAGATTTGCTCTATCCTTTTCTGTATTTTCATACGTAACTGTGTTCTTTAATCCTCGGTTCCATCCCCTGAATAAGACAAACTTAAAATTTTTATTTACCTTATTAACATGCCTATTCACATAGGAAACGATCTTCCATACAACTGCATCTTTCGCAGCAGCAGTTGAAGGCATAATTCCAATACGAACCTCATTATCTGTACCAAACTCATGCTTAATTTCCATATTAAAAATATATGGCAAAAATATTTTATTAAATTTCTGACATAATTTTAAGCCTATTTTATTCTGATATTTTAAATATTCGTCAGAAAACACAAAAAAATTCACATTATCCTGCTCTGCTAATAGGTTCAAATATTTTCTTATAAACCACACTTTCATATATTTCTTTTCATCAAAAACACTTTTTAATTGTCTAAACATATCAAGTAACTGGCTTTTCAAATATATCGGTCCTATTTTATATAACCCATTTATTTGCATTAAATTTAATTTTATCAGCAGTTCTATATTCCCATGCAACATTAATGAAAATTTTATATCCTGATTTTTTTTAATGCTTTCATATAATACAGGTAATCCTTCTGGGGCACATGATGTAAAAATTATATTATCAATTTTTTCATTTTGAATAAAAATATCATTCAAAA
>OFGP01001769.1_pt1 | contig 14425 bp, 12 predicted proteins | sample 1521781 | NCBI WGS metagenome assembly OFGP01 (sample SAMEA3504113, study PRJEB24116) | mouse gut metagenome | biome: mouse gut; feature: mouse-associated habitat; material: faeces | place: Denmark | collected 2011 | reverse complement strand
GGCGGTTTTCTTTTTCTCATAAAAAGGAGCCGCACAGCAGATGCCATGCGGCCCAAGCGGGTGGGATATTGGAAAGCTTCCTGGATTATCTTACACCCTGGGAAGCGGTTTTGTAAATAGGAGCTTTTGGCGGATCCCCACTTCTTTTGTCGAATGGAGGCGGGCAAAAAGAAATTGTGCTTTTTCACCACGACCCCCTTTTCAAAAACCAACACATATGTTATACTACACAAAAGGGAGGGCGCGCCTCCCGTCCACACGAAAGGAGCGATCTCGATGAAGTACACCTACACCTGTAAAAAAGTCTCCCTGAACAACTCCATCAAGGACTACGCCGAGAAGAAGATCTCCAAGCTGGAGAAGTACCTCCGGGACGACAGTGCCACCGCCCACGTGCTCTTCTCCGTGGAGAAGGACCACCTGTGCGCCGTGGAGGTCACCATCCGGGACGGCGGAACGCTGCTCCGGGCCCAGACGGAGGCGCCGGACGGGGACATGCGCGGCGCCGTGGACGCCGCGGTGGGGTATATCGAGCGTCAGATTCTGAAGAATAAAACCCGCCTGTCCAAGCGGCTGCGGAGCGAGGGTTTCCCGCCTCCGGCCCCGGTGGACGATTTCGAGGTGGCGGAGGAGAAGGAGTTCCCCATCGTCCGGACCAAGCGCTTCGCGGTAAAGCCCATGAGCGCCGAGGAGGCCATTTTGCAGATGAATCTGCTGGACCACAGCTTCTTTGTGTTCCGCAGCAGCGATGACGACAGCCTGTCCATCGTCTACAAGCGCAAATCCGGCGGTTACGGCCTGATCGTCACGGACGAGGAGGAGTAACGGAACATACAGGCGGGGAGGCCGGCAGGCCTCCCCGTTTTGTGCGTTCCGGCATTTTCAAAACCACAACCGGGACTTTCCGGAGAGAGGAGAGGGGAGCACGATGACCATTCAGCAGATGCGGTATTTCCTGGAGGTGATCTACGCGGGCTCTGTCAGCAAGGCCGCCCGGCAGCTGTATACCGCCCAGTCTACGGTCTCTGTCGCCATACAGAATATAGAGGCTGAGTTTGGATTCGCGGTATTCAACCGCACCAGCAGCGGGGTGGACCTGACAGAGCGGGGGGCCAGTCTGGCCCTGGATGTGAAGCGCATTTTGCAGCAGATGGATCTGCTGGACGCGAAATATGCGGATCACAGGGAGCAGCGCATGGAATTTTCCGTTGTCACGCAGCACCACATGCCGGGGATTGACGCGCTGTGCAGTCTGGTCCGGGAGCATATGGAGGACCGCTACAGCGTGAACTTCTTTGAGATGCGCACGGCGGAGGTCCTGGATGCCGTCTCCGCCGGGAGATTTGACGTGGGGATTTTGTTTTTTACCGCGGACAGCAAGAAGTTTTTAATCCATAAGCTGCGCATGAGCGACACGGTGTTCAACCACATCGCCTACAAGCCCATCCACGTTTACCTGCGGCAGGGCCACCCACTGGCGGGAGGCGGCGAAATCCATGAGGAGGATCTGGCGGGCTACCCCAGAATTGCCTACGACCGGGGCATTGACACGGATATTATTTTCACAGACGCGCTGAAGCGATACTCCCCCCGTGCCATCAACGTCAATGACCGTGCCGCCGCCTACATGATGCTCCAGGAGCTGGATGCCTTTATCGTGGGCAGCGGCTACCGCACCTCGAGCGAACGGCAGAACGGGATTCTGGCGGTCCCGGTGGCGGACTGCGGTTCCTGGGAGATCGGCTATCTCCTGCGGTCAAAAATAGAGGAGTCCCCTTTGACGCGGAAGTTTCTGCGGCTGTTCCAGGAGGAATTGGAGAGGGACTGAAATTTTATATGATACCCATCGATAAAAACGATAGATGTCAAACGATTTTTAGATACTTCTCAGAAGAACGGTTTTCTCTTATAATAAAAGACGCTCCGGAGCAATTTGATTCGACATAAGAGAAAGGGCTGATTTTATGGAGAGAGTTTCTGCGTTTGTGGGAAAATACTGGAAAATATATCTTGTGGCGGCAGTGCTGTGCGCGGTCTGCGACCGCATTGGCACGGTGCGGATCAACACGCCAATCGGAACCTTTACGTTTTTCTCTCTGCTCTTTACGACGGTGATCGCCAGCCTGCTGGGACAGGATATTCTGAAAGTATTCACTGTGGAGGAGAGCGAGACCGCGGGCGCACTGGTGCTTGTGGTTCTGGCGCCCTTCATGGCCAAGATGGGGGTGTCCGCGGGCGCGAACCTCAGCAAGCTGGTGGCCGTGAGCCCTGCCCTGATTTTACAGGAATTCGGCAACCTGGGCACCATTTTTCTCTCCCTGCCGCTTGCGCTTTTGCTGGGGCTGAAACGGGAGTCCATCGGCGCCTGCTATTCCATCAACCGGGATGCCAACCTCGGCCTTACCACGGATATTTACGGCCCGGATGCGCCGGAGACGAAGGGTACGTTTTCCGTCTATGTGGTGGGCTCCATCATCGGCACGGTCTTCATCTCCCTGCTGGCCAATTTCGTAATCCAGCTGGATGTCTTCCACCCTCTGGCGCTGGGCATGGCCAGCGGCGTCGGCAGCGGCGCCATGATGTCCGCGGCTTCCGCCACCGTGGCGGAAGCATATCCCGAGTTTGGTGAACAGGTGCTGCTCATGGGCAGCATGAGCGATATGCTGACAGGCGCGACAGGCATTTACATGGGAACATTTATCAGCCTTCCCCTGACGACAAAGCTGTATCAGTGGATGTCGCCGCGGATTGGCAAGCGCGCCGCAAAGGAGGGGAAGTAAATGGCTGCCAGATATTTCGGAAAGACCTGCGCCCTGATGGTGATGATCTTCACCCTGATTCTCATCTCCAACACGGTGGGCTACGGCATCACCGTTGCCGAGTCTGTGCCGGGCATCCTGATTCTGTGCGGCATCGGCCTGGTTGGGCTGACCATCAGCAAGGTGATGAGCCGCTTTGTCAAGCTCCCGTCCATGATGTATGTGGTGGTTCTGGCGGTTCTGCTGGCCTGCCCCGTTTCCCCTGTGCAGGAGCAGGTAATCGCCCTGACCTCCAACGTTCAGTTCATGGCCCCCACCGCCGCCATGGGCGCGTTTATCGGCATTTCCCTGGGCAAGGAGATTAAGGCCTTTGCCAAGATGGGCTGGAAGTACATCATCATCACGCTGTTCGTCATTTTCGGCACATTCGTGTTCTCCGCGATCATTGCCCAGATTGTTCTCAAAACCACCGGCGTCATTTGACAGGAAGGAGAGGACTTATGGAACAGACCTGTGATTTACTGATCAAAAACTGCCGTCTTCTGCAAAAGGACTTTACCGTTGCGGACGGATGCGCCGTCTCGGTCAGCGGGAAGCGGATCGCGGGTATTTTCACCGGAGGGGAGAGCCTTCCGGCCGCGGCTGAGGTGATCGACGCGGCGGGAAAGCTGCTGATGCCCGGCCTGGTGGACGGACACACCCACTGCTGCCAGCAGCTTCTGCGGGGCAGCGTCGCGGATGAATACCCCATGATCTGGACCCGGATTCTGGTTCCCTTTGAGAGCAATCTCCGGCCGGAGGATTCCTATGTGAGCGGTCAGCTGGCCTGCCTGGAGATGATCAAGTACGGGACCACCTCCTTCGCGGACGCCGGCGGCGTATTCATGGACCGCGTTGCCGACGCGGTGATCGAGTCCGGCATGCGTGCGGCGATTGCCAAGTCCACCATGGATATGGGCAGCGCCATCACCGGCGCCATGAAGGAGACGCGGGAGGAGGCCATCGCCAATACGGAGGCGCTTTACCGGGCATACAACGGCGGCGGAGAGGACCGGATTCAGATCTTTTTTGCCATCCGTCAGGTGATGACCTGCACGCCGGAGCTCATCGGCATGGTGCGGGACCGGGCGGCCGCGCTGCACACAGGAATTCACGCCCATCTGTGCGAGCACAGGGACGAAGTGAGCTTCTGCCTGCAAAATTACAAAATGCGCCCCGCGGAATTTCTGGACAGCCTGGGCGTTCTTGGCCCCAACCTTCTCACCGCCCACAACGTCCTGCTCTCTGAGCACGACATTCACATCATGGCGGAGCGGGGCGTCAAGGTAGTCCACTGCCCCAGGTGCAATCTCTCCAACCACGGCTTCCCCAAGACTCCCCAGATTCTGGAGGCGGGCGCCTCCGTGGGTCTGGGAACGGACGGCGCCGCTCCCAACAACGCGGACCTGTTTGAGGAGATGAAGACGCTGCGGTACGGCAGTCAGGCCTTCTGGGGGCTGGCGGACTTTGACCCGGTGGTCATGACCTGCAAAATGCTGCTGCGTATGGCCACCCAGGGCGGCGCCAGCGCGCTGGGCCTGGGAGACGAGCTGGGAACCATCGAGACAGGTAAGCTGGCGGATATGATTCTGGTGGATATTGACCAGCCCCATATCACGCCGACGCAGAATCTGGTGAACACCCTGGTGTGCGCGGCCGGCGGCCGTGACGTCACAGATTCCATCATCAACGGCAAAGTGGTGATGCGCAACCGCCAGGTTCTCACGCTGGACGAGGAGAAGATCAAGGCGGATGCGAAACAGCATATGCGGGAGATCCTGTCCAGAATTCGCGGCTGAACCGGCCTGTTTTCTGACGGCAAAATGAAGAAATAACGCAAAAGGCCGGACAGATCCATGCTGTCCGGCCCTTTTTCAGGAGGAATGGAATATGGTCTTTCTGGCAGTGGGGCTGAGCTCCGCGGCGGCCGGATTTTTGCAGACGGTCACCGGATTCGGGGCGGCCACGGTGCTCATGCTGGTCCTGCCGTATTTTTTTGATATGGCAGCGGCTCCGGCGCTGTCCTCGTCCATATGTATGGGACTGGCGGCCTCTCTGGCGCTGCGCTTTCGCCATGCCATCCGGCTGCGGCTGGTTCTGCTTCCATCGCTGATCTACACCGCGGTGAGCATTCTGGCCATCCGTCTGGCGGCCGGAGCGGACCTGCGGCTGCTGAGCATCGGGTTTGGCGTGTTTTTGACCGCTCTGCCGGTGTATTTTCTCTTCTTTGGCTCAAAAGCCGCTTTGAAGAGCGGCCCGGTCTCCATGGTGGCTTGCAGCGCCGTCTCCGGTATGTGCGCCGGGCTGTTCAGCATCGGTGGGCCTACCATGGCGCTGTATTATCTGGCGGTCACGGAGCGCAAGGAGGAATACCTGGGCAATATCCAGTTTCTGTTTGCCGTTACATACGCCGCCGGGCTTCCCCAGCGCGTCAGCAGCGGAGCGTACACGGCCGCCCTTCTGCCGATGACGGCGCTGGGAATTGGAGCAATTCTGGCAGGCCGGCAATTGGGGCTGCGGGTAAGCGAGCGACTGGACCCGGAGCGGGTGAAGAAGCTGGTGTTTCTCTATGTGGGGCTCACCGGCATTCTCACGCTGGTCCGGCATCTGGTGTGAGGCGCAGGCCTCCCGGCGGGAGATTGGCCCCACGCCGTTTGCCGGCGGCCGAGGATGTTGAAGAGCTCTATAAAGAACCTGTATTCACGAGCGGTGTTCAACACCTGTGAATACAGGTTCTAAAAGCCTTTTCATATCCTCCGGCAGCTCTGCTCGGAGCCGGAGAACCTCACCGGTGACGGGATGGACCAGCCTCAGAGCGCAGGAGTGAAGAGCCGGGCGGGAGATCAGGTCCGGGTCCTCCCTGCCGTAGAGCCAGTCCCCCGCCAGGGGGCAGCCGATGGAGGCCATATGGAGGCGCAGCTGGTGGGTGCGGCCTGTCTCCGGCACCAGCTTCACCAGGGAGAGGTCCCGCTGCCGCTCCAAAACCTCGTAGCGGGACACCGCGAAAGCGCCATCGGCCCGCACCCTGCGGGCCACTGCGGAGGTCTCGTCCCGGCCGATGGGGGCGTCGATGGTCCCCCGCCCCGCCTCCGGACAGCCCACGCAGATCCCCAGGTACTCCCGGTAAAAGTCCGGCGTGTGGAGGGCGCGGCGCAGCAGATTGTGGACATAGCCGCTCTTGGCAACGACCATCAGTCCGGTGGTGCCCTTGTCCAGACGGTTCACCGGGTGAAAGAGGAAGTCCGTGCCCCGGGTCCAGGCCAGGGCCCCCGCCACGGTAGGGGTGTCTGGCAGGAAGTTGGAGGCGTGGGCCGTCATGCCCGCGGGCTTGTTCACCACCAGCAGGTGGCCGTCCTCCCACACCACGGGCAGGGGCCAGCCGCCGGGGACGACGGCGGCCCTGGGTGGGCGGTGGTCCCCGGTCTCCGCGGTCAGCACGTCTCCGGCACGGAGGATGTCCACAGTGCGGGCGTGTTTTCCGTTGACCAGAATCCCGTTCTCCGCCCGGGTCAGGCGGGAGACGGCCCGAGAGGAGAAGTGGAGCTGCGCCCGGAGGATGTGGCGGACGGCGGCCCCGTCCTGCTCCGGCGGGATGGTATAGGAGATGGTTTCCATAGGCACGTCCTTTCGCCTGCCGGCGGTTTCGTTTATTCCACGGTCTCTGCGTTGAGGATGGTGCTGGAGGGATAGAAGAAGTCCTGGGCCGGGTTCCGGTGCTCCAGCACGGCGCCGAAGAGGACGGACAGGGCCTGATAGCTCTGGTAGGGCAGGTTCTGGTCGATGGAGAAGTCCACCAGCCCCTCCTTCAAAAACTGCCGGATCTCCGGGCTGTTGTCGTGGGCCAGCACCCGCACCTGACCGGTGCGGCCCGCCCGGCGCAGGGCCTCCACACAGCCGGGAACGCTCTGGGTGGCCATGTAGATGTACCGCAGCCCGGGCTCCGTCTCCAGCACATGGGACACGGCCTCCAGGGTCTTTTCGTAGCTGTCATGGGTGGCGGCCACCAGGAAGGCGTCCCGGGAGAAGCCGCGCTCCGCCAGACATTCAAAAAAGCCGTCGGCCCGGGCCTTGTGGCCCACGTACTCCAGGCCGGAGTAGGCCAGCAGCACCTTGTCTCCGGGGCGGAGGAACTTGGAGGCGATCTCCCCGGCCACACGTCCGGCGTGATGGGCGTCCTCCCCCACATAGCACAGCCGGGGAGCCTGGGGAACGTCGGAGTTAAAGGTCACCACCGGGATTTGAAGTCCGGCCAGCTGGCGGAGCCGTTCGCAGACCTCGCCGCAGTCCGCGCCGCACAGGGCCACGCCGTGGACGTGCTCCCGGGAGGCCTGGTCCAGAAGCTGGAGGCAGCCCACGGTGTCCCCGTGGGGATAGCGCAGCACCTCTACCGAGAGGTTGTAGTCCCGGCGCTCCTCCAAAAACCGGCTCACGCCGTCGGCCATGGCGTCCTGGAGATAGGGGCCCCACTCCGGCTGGATTACGGTGAAGCGCCGGGGAGTGCCGCTGGTGGCCAGGGCGCTGGCCATGCGGTTGGGACGGTAGTCCAGCTCCGCCATCACCGCCAGCACCCGCTCCCGCACCTCCGCCTTGACATAGGGGCGGTCGTGGAGCACCCGGTCCACCGTGCCGATGGATACCCCCGCCCGCTCCGCAATCATCTTGATGGTGGCCCGCATGAAAACGCCCTCCCTTGGAAAGTTCGATATTAGAAGCGGTACCAACCGGCGGCGGCGTGCGGACCGGCGAGAAAACGGCTTGTCTGGAAAGACAGGAACCCGCGGGAATCCCGGCGGATTTCAAGCGTTTCCGGCGCGGCCCGGGCGGAAAAGCTGCCGCCTGGACGCGCGCCGCCGCCGATTGGTACGGCCTCTTAAAATCATATGAGATTTTCTCGCGGTTGTCAAGCTCTGCCGGAGCGGGGAGCGCCTAATTGCGCATTTGGAAGGTGTATTCACAAACGGAGGGACGCTCCGCAGATCAAACCCAATTTGACTTGGCATGCCCGGGAGGATATAATAAATAAACTTCCGCCTTTGGAATCGCCGGCTGAACAGCTGTATGTCAATTCAGAATTTATGGAGGGGTGCTGCTATGGCAAAGACTGCGTGGATTTTCTCTTATAAGCTCAGGAAAAACGTAAGCGAGGAAGAATTTATAAAACGGACGCAAAGATTGCACGATGAGATCATTTCCAAAGCAAAGGGATTTATCTCCTGGGAGCACTACCTGCAAGACAGCACATGGACAGATTTTGTCCTTTGGGAGACCGAGGAAGACGCGAGGAATGCCACTGTCATCGGGCAGGGCCACGCAGTGACCCAGGAATTTTATGACTGCATCCGGATGCAGACCTGCCGGGCCCTGATTTCAACGTTGGTCAGAAAATATTAGAATCTGTCTGAAAACCGGCGCAGCGCCGGATGGAGGCGGATTTTTCTGCCGGGCAGGGCGGCTTGACCCGGAATTCCGACGGAGATCAAGTCAGCGCGGTCCCGACGGAAAAAGATTTCCCGGAACGGCGGTTTGGCCGTTTTCAGCGAGGCCTGACAGCGGTGTTCCCCTGAATTTCCGGTTCACGGAGGGGCTGAAGGGACTTGAAACATCTGGCGTCTTTCAGGAAGCGCCGGGAATGCAGGGGCGAACCGGGAGACGAAAAAAGAGAGGTAATCCAAATGAACGGACAGACAAGCGGCCGTTTTCTGGCCCTTGAGGGCATCGACGGCTCCGGGAAGAGCACCCAGCTGCAGCTGCTGCTGGAGCGGCTCCGGGCCCGGGGCGTGGAGTGCCGCGGCACCCGGGAGCCCTCAGACGGGCCCGTGGGCGCCATGCTCCGCCAAATCCTCACCGGCAGGATGGCGGCGGACAACCGGGTCATCGCGGGGCTCTTCGCCGCGGACCGGCTGGACCATCTGGTAAACCCGCGGGACGGGATTCTGGAGCAGGTGCGAAGCGGCGTCACCGTGGTGACGGACCGGTACTATTTTTCCTCCTATGCCTACCACGGCGTGGATGTGGACATGGGCTGGGTGATCGACAGCAACCGCCTCAGCGCGGAGCTGCTGCGGCCCGACGCCACAATTTTCCTGGACGTACCTGTCCGGCGGGCCCTGGAGCGGATCGGCAGGAACCGCTCCCATACGGAGCTCTTTGAGCGGGAGGACCGCCTCACCGCCACCCGGGAGAAGTATCTGGAGGCTTTTGCGCGGCTGGGGGAGGCGGAGACCGTGCTGGCCGTGGACGCCGACGCGGACGCGGACACTGTGGCGGAGCGGGTCTGGGCGGCCGTATCCCATCTGTTTTCCTGAGAGGCAAGGCGAAGACCACCCCCGGAGGCACAGGCCTCCGGGGGTGGTTTGCCGTCTCTATACGCCGGCGGGGGCCGGCTCCTCCTCCGCCTGGGGGAGGGGCTTTTTCCTCCCGCGGCGGAACACATGGCTCAAGTCGTCGATTACGGAGTAGAACACGGGGGTGAACACCAGCGTCACAACGGTGGAGATGACCATGCCGCTGATCATCACCACGCCCATGTCGCTCATCATCTCGTTGGTCTCGCCGATGCCGGCGGCCATGGGCACCATGGCCAGGACCGTGGTGAGGGTGGTCATCATGATGGGACGGATGCGCAGGGGGCAGGCCTTGAGAATGGCGGTCTCCCGCTCCTCCCCCATCTCCCGGCGGATCTTGATGTACTCCACCAGAATGATGGAGTTGTTCACCACCGTGCCCGCCAGCATGATCAGTGCCACCAGGGAGATGATGGACAGGTCCTTTCCGGACAGGGGCAGGGCGAAGAGGGCGCCTGCGAAGGCCACCGGCAGGATCATCATGACAATCACCGGCATCAGGAAGGACTCAAACTGGGCCGCCAGCACGAAGTACACCAGCCCCAGGGCCACCAGCAGGGCCAGCAGCAGATCGCCGAAGCTCTCCATCATGCTGGTGTAGCTGCCGCTGATCTCCGCGGTGTAGCCCTCCGGCATTTGGTACTCTTCCAGAATGGCCCGCAGCTCCTGGGTCATGGCGGTGGTGTCGCCGCTGAGAGTGGAGCCGGTGACCTGCACCTGCCGGGACTGGTTCACCCGGGAGATGCTCTGGGGCTCCTGCACAACGGACACGTCCGCCACGGAGCTCAGGGGCACCGTGCCGCCAAAGGCGGTGGTGACGGGCATGGAGCGCAGGGCGTCCAGGCTCTCCCCGGCGCTGCCGCCGCCCCGGACTACCACGTCCAGCTCCCGGTTTGAGATCATGACGGTGGTGGCGGTGCTGCCCGTCAGCTCCGAGCGGACCGCCATGCCGATGGAGGCCGCCGTGAGGCCGTACTGGGCCGCCGCCTCCCGGTTTACGGTGACCTTTACCTGGGGCACCTGCTCCGCCAGGGAGCTCTTGACATCGATGGCGTCCGGCAGCCGGGAGATCCGCTCCGCCAGATCGCCGGCGATCATGGCCAGGGTGGCGTAGTCCACGCCGGTGATGTCCAGGCTGATGTCGCTGCCGCCCATCATGCCCATGGTGCTGGAGGCGTCCACGGTGATCTCGCACCCGGCGATGTCCTGGAGCAGGGGGCGCAGTCCGTCGGCGATGTCAAAGCTGCTGCGGCTCCGCTGGCCCTTGCTGGTGAGGTTCAGCATGACGGTGACGGACTCATCCTGGGCAATGTAGTATATCTCATCCAGCTCCGGGATCTCCGCCTGGGCGATGACGGTGATCCGATCTGCAATGGCGGCGGACTCCTCCATCTCCGACCCCGTGGGCATGGAGACGCTGACGTTGACCTGTCCCTGGTCCATGTCCGGGATCAGCACCATGGTGGAGGCAAAGACCGGCACGGCGAAGAGGACCACCAGGGCGGCGGAGGCCAGCATCCCCACTTTGAGATGGCGGACAAAATAGTTCAGAAGGCGCATATAGAAATCGTAGAGCCTGGAGATCCAGCCGCCGATTTTGGCGGACAGGGCGCCGGGCTTTTTCTCCGCCCTTTTCAGCTGCTGGCGGCGGACCTTTTCCTCGTCCAGCAGCATATAGCAAAGAAGGGGCACCAGGGCCAGGGCAATGACCAGGGAGGCGAAGATCAGCGAGGCGATGGTGAGGCAGAAGTCCCGGAACATCATGCCCGCCAGACCCGTCACCAGCCCCAGGGGGACAAACACCGCCAGGGTGGTGAGGGTGGAGGCCAGCACGGAGGTGGTGACCTCTTTGGTGCCGTCCACACAGGCGCTCATGCGGTCATGGCCCTCGGCGGCAAAGCGGTAGATGTTCTCCAGCACCACGATGGAGTTGTCCACGATCATGCCCACGCCCATGGCCACGCCGCCCAGGGACATCATGTTCAGCGTCAGGTCCATGGCGTTCATCAGGATGAACACCGTCAGGATGCACACGGGCATGGACACCGCGATGGTCATGGTGGCGCCGCCCCGGCGCAGGAACAGGAACACCACAATGGCGGCCAGCAGCACGCCCTGGAGAATGTTCTGGAAGGCAGCGCTGACGGACATGTCGATGTACTCCGCGGCGCTGTACGGCACGGTGTAGACAATAGAGGGATTCTCCTCGCGGAGCTCCGCCAGACGCCGCTCCACGGCCTTGGCGGCAGCGGCCTCGTTGGCGCCGGACTGCTTGGAGATCTGGAGCACCACGCAGGCGGTGCCGTCCACCTTGGCCAGAGCGTCGGAGGGCTCCGTCTCCAGGGCGACATCCGCCACCTCGCTCAGGCGCACCACGCCGCCGGTGGGCAGTGTGAGGAGCATATTGGCCACGTCCTCCACAGACTGGAACTTGGCGTCGGTGCTGACGGTCAGGGTCTTGGACCCGTTCTCCATGCTGCCGCCGGGGTAGAGCAGGTTCTGCCCCGCCAGAAACTGGGAGACTTGGGCGGAGGAGAGTCCAAGGCCGGCGGCCCGGGTGGCGTCCAGCTCCACGGCGATCTTCTGGCTCACACCGCCGTTCACCGTCACCTGGGCCACGCCGTCAATGCGCTCCAGAGCCGGGGCCACGGTGTCCTCCGCCAGCGCCTGGAGCTCTGCCAGATCGCTGCCGGCCAGGGCCACCATGGCCGTGGGCATCAGTTCGCTGAGGTTCAGGTTCACAATGACGGGGTCGATGGCGTCCTCCGGCAGGCTCAGCCGGTCAAACTGCTCCCGCAGCTTGGTGGCGGCGATATCCAGGTCCGTACCCTCCACATAGGTGATCTGGAGCTGACACATGCTGTCGGCGGAGATGGAGGAGACCTCGTCCACGCCGGAGACCGACATGACGGCGGACTCCAGGGGCCGGGTCACCAGCTCCTCAATGTCGCTGGGGTTGGCGCCGTTGTAGTAGCACACCACCATGGCCATGGGGGCCTCCATCTCCGGCATCAGAGCCATCTGCAGCTGCGTGGCGAAGACCAGGCCGAAGACGGTGATCATGATGACTGCCAGGAGGGTGGCGACCTTGTGCCGGATGCAGAATTTAGAAACACTCATGGGGCCTTAACCCTCCCCGGAGACCACCCGGACGGAGTCTCCCTCGTGGAGGTACGCCTGACCCACGGTGACCAGCTGCTGCCCCGCCGAAAGACCGCTTGTCACCTCGGTGACGCCGTTGCCGGTGAGGCCGGTGGAGATCTCAACGTACCGGGCGGTTCCGTCCTCCACCACATAGACGTACTGGACACCGCCGCTGGTGAGGATCGCCTCCGTGGGGATCACCACGGTGTTCTGGGATACGTCGGTGAAGAAGGTCACGTCGGCGAACATGCCGGAGAGAAGCCCGCCTGCGTCCGCCGGAACGGTGAGCGTGACGGTGTAGAGCCGGGTCTGGAGGTTGGCCGCCTGCTCCACGGAGCGGATGACGGCGGAGAAGCTCTCGTCCACGGCGCTGACGTACACGTCCGCCTGAGAGCCGATGGAGATCTTGGGCACCAGGGCCTCGGACACGGATACGGTGACCTTCATCTGGTCCGGTCCGTCGATCACCGCAAGGGGCATGGAGTTGGAGATGAAGCTGTTCTCCACGGCGTTCATGGTCGCCAGCGTTCCGGCCATGGGGGCGATGACGTTGCCGTTGGCGTCCACGTTTTCCAGGGCGGTGTCCAGCTGCTCCAGGCCGGATTTGGCGCTCTGGATGCCGGATTCCAGCTGGGTGAGGGCGGCGTTCCGCCCCGCCACGGCGTTGGAGTAATTCAGCTCCGCCTGGTCCACCTCCAGCTGGGAGGCGGCGCCGATCTCAAAGAGGGCGCGGGTGTTGCTTACGTTGTCCGCCGCCAGCTGTACCTGTTTGTCCAAGACGGCCTTCTGGTCGTTGTAGCTCTGGACGGCGCCGTTGTAGCCGATGCGGGCGGCGTTGTAGTTGGCCAGGGCGCTGCCCAGCTCCAGCGTGCAGAGGATGTCCCCGGCCTCCACCTGGTCGCCGGCCTCGAAATACACGGCGGTGCACTTGGCGGCGGAGGCGATCATGATGACGGTTTCGTTGTCGGCGGAGATTTTGCCAGAGACCTTGTTCTCCGCGGCGATGGTGTCCTGGGCCACGGTCTCCACCTGGACGGCGACGCCCGCCGCCTGCTCCCCGCTTTCCTCCTGTTCCCCGCCGCCGCAGGCGGTCAGGGACAGCGCCAGAACCGGCGCCAGCAGAAGAGCGGCGGTTTTTCTCGGTATTTTCATGGATGTCCTCCTCAATTCAGGATGCCGTGCTGCACGGCCCAGCAGTAGGTGTTGTAGGTGGAAAACAGATCTCCCGCAGCGGAGCGGACTTTCTCCTCCGCCTCCCGCAGGCCGTCTCCCGCCGTCAGCAGTGCATTGCGGGAGATGGTTCCCTGCTGAAATTTCAGCTCTGAGGCGGCGTAAGAGGACTGTTCACAGGCCAGGGACACCTTGGCGGCCTCCCAGATCTGGTGATAGTCCTCCACCTGGGCGAAGAGGGTGCGGAATTTCAGCTCATAGTTCTGTACGGTGTTGTTGTATGTATACTGCGCCGCCTGCCAGGTGCGCTTGGCATTGCGGAATTCCATCCGGTTTTCATTGTATCCCCAGTAGTCGGCGTCCTCCTTGTACTGGTCCCGAGCGTCCTCCAGGGTCTTCGCCGCATCGTAGAGCTCGTAGCTCTTCTCCCTGGCGGCAGCCAGGTCCTTCTCCAGATCCATCTGTGAGAGCTGCTCCGCCGTCACTTCCGGCAGAGGCCCCAGAGCGATCTCCCCGGTCTGCTCCGCGCCGATGAGCATCTCCAGCTGGAGCTTGTAGTTTCTCACGTTCATCCGCAACGTAGCCAGACCGCTCTCCAGGGCCGTCCGGCCGGACTTCACCTCCGCCAGCTGCATGGCGGAGATCTGCCCCAGCCGGTACCGCAGCTCCATCTCCTCCACGGTGCGGTCCAGCCCCTCCAGCTGACGCCGGAGGCCCGTCTCCTGGCCCTCCATGGCCGTCAGGGCCGCGTACAGCGACTCCCCCGCCATCACGATCTGGTCCTGGAGATTGTTGAGCTGGCGGACCACGTCGGCGTTGTCCTTTTGCATATCGCCGTCCTTGATGGCGTCAAACTGCTCCCGGACGGCGTCATAGGCCCGGTCCAGCTGGTCATAGGTGTTGTTGTACTCGTAGTCGCTGTACTCCACGTCCTCCATCCCGGGCGGCCTTTGGCCCGCCGGCAGATTG
>OFGP01001763.1_pt1 | contig 14455 bp, 17 predicted proteins | sample 1521781 | NCBI WGS metagenome assembly OFGP01 (sample SAMEA3504113, study PRJEB24116) | mouse gut metagenome | biome: mouse gut; feature: mouse-associated habitat; material: faeces | place: Denmark | collected 2011 | reverse complement strand
TGTCCTCATCGTCCGGGGCGTACATAAGACGGACGCCGGGCTCCTCTCCGCCAAAACACCCCCCAAACTTGGCCGTGTACTCAGCAGCGGCCTCCTGGAGCCGCCGGTCCTTTTCAAATTCGGGATAGGTCATCATACCACTCCATTCAAAAGTTTTTCAAATTCAGCCAGCGCCGTGGAAAAGTATTTTTGCATCAAAGCGTATTTGTCGGCGCTAAATTGGGCCTCATACATATGGGCAAAGGCCTCTTTTTCCACAGCCCCCGGCAGTTTCCAATAGCGTTTATTCCAGTGGCCGTAACTGCCCACGCACTTATTGGCGGACATCCCGCCGAACAGGTCAGAAACGGCGTTATAAAGCGGCCCCTGGATTTCCTGAGATACCACCAAATAGGCCTCCGTCTTTTTGATGCCGTGCTGTTTCATGGCCGCCTTGATATAGGCGGCGTAGTCACTCCGCAGGGCACTCCCAAAGTCCGGGGTGACCATAGAGGTGTAGCCCGTCCCAGGACAGGAAAGAAAATCAATATAGTGGCCATGCTCATGGAAAAACGTGGTGCCCAGGCCCCTTGGGTTGATGGCGTCATCCGCAAAGTTCATGTTGACCTTTTGAGTGGCAGCGTTGAAGTGTGCGCCCTTTGTATATGCGCCGTCCGCCACAGAGCTGGAGGTCACATACTTGGAAAAGGCGTCTTGTGCAACAGGCGTGCCCGTAGCAAAGCGCTTTTCCAGTCCGTCTTGATAGGCTTGGGTCATGCTTGGCATACCCTTGACAGCCCCGGAAAAGTGCTGCTGGTTTGGAGCTATTGTACCACCAGCGGAGCCGGATGGCAACGGGCCCTGCACAAACTGCTGCCGCCAGTCCGCAAAGGTCATGTCCGCCGGGACCTTTTTGGTGGTGCCGTCCGGGTTTCGGGTCCACCGTTCACCAAGGGCCGCCATGTCCTCAAAATAGGGGGCCGTACAGCACCGGCACCAGGGATGGAACGGGGGAGCGGTGAGGCCCGGCTGATACTCAGACATCTTGAAAACCTGGCCGTCCAAGGCCCCACACAGCTCACAGGTGTCCTGGTCAAAGGACGCCACGATTTTGTAGCGCTCCACCCCCAGCTCACCATAGCAATCCTTTTGGGCGGCGCTGGCAAAATAGGCGCTTTCCGTCATGATGAGGCGGCCCGCTTTGCCCTTGGACACCTGGAATTGCTTGGCAACGTCGGCGATGGCCCGGTCAGGAGCCTCCCCCCGGATAATCATTTGTGTGAGCTGGGTGTTTACGCTGTTCACCAGGTCCCGCTTGTTGGTCCAGCAGCGGTCCCGGAATGTCTTATCATCCGCCGTCCAGGGGCGGGAGAGGACCTTTTTGATGGTGCCCTCATTGAGCGCCTGCATGGTCCAGCCCACGCCAAGGCCCCGCTGGACCTCAAAGGCGGTGCCGTAGTAGCTGCCCGCATAGATGCGCCGGGCGGCGGCGTCCACAAAGTCAAGCTGATTGGCATATAGGAGCTCCGCCTGCTGCTGGATTTGGAGCTTTAGCGCCTCCAGCCGTGTGATGTGCACCCTGGCGCTGGCGTTCTCAAGCTGGCGCATCCAGGCCCCGTCAAGGGCGTTTTGCTGGCCGTGGGCAATGTACTCTCCCACGGTCCAATGAAATTCGGCCAGCTCTCCCTTGGTCAGCAGGCGCTTGGCGTCCGCAAAGGTGATGCCGTTGGCGTCTGCAAAGCGCTGATACCAGGCGGCGATTTGCCGCTCAACCTCAGCCTGAGCGGCGGCAAATTGCCGCTCCATATTCTCCACATAGCCAAAAGACTGGTCCAGCAGCGCCCCCTCCATGTGCTTGAGGCGCTGGGCCCAGTATGCGGCGTTAGTCTGTCTGGCCATCGCCGTCACCACCGTCCTGGCCGGTCACGGGGTTGCCGCCGGAGCCGCCCCCGCCGTTCTGCCGGTTGGCCATAAAGGCGGCCTGGTAGGGGTCAGCAGCGGCCTCCTCCTTTTCCTTTTTGATGCGCTCAAGCTCCTGCTCCGGGTCAGACACCCAGGGGTGCATCTTCACAATGGTTTCATCGGAGAGGATGCCCACGGAGTTCTTGCAGTTGGTGATGGCCTCGCTTTCATTGATGAGGACATCCCGGTCAAAAATGACCTTGACCTCCACGCCGTCAAAGTTGGCCTTGCCGGTATTGACCAGGTGCCGGTTGACAAACCAAAGCAGTTCCTCCATGCTGGCCTGAAATTCCATCTCAATCCCGTTGGCGTCCAGGTCAATGTCAGAGTACATACTTTGGATGTTCATTTGATTGGGGTTTCCGCTCATACGCTCATCCTTGGCGTCATAGCCTCTGGCGTTTTCAATGATGGCGTCTTTCAACAGGGCCAGCAGGACCTTGTAGTTTTCGGCGTTGACCTCAATGGTCAGCGTGTCCACGCCGCCCTCGCTGCCCTCATAGGAGCGGACCTTGACCGCCCCGTAAATGGCCAGGTTCTTGCGGAATTTCCCCAGGTCCTCCCCCTCAGCGTTCTTGATGACCAGGACCGTGTTGTGCACGTCCTCCTCCATCTGATTGGCAAAGGTGGAGAGGATGTCATTATAGGCATCCTGCAAGCACTTCACCCTGGACAACAGGGGGATTTCATGGTGGGAGCTCTTAAAGCACACCAGGGGGATGCGGTCCCAGTTGTACCCCTGCTCCTTGCCGGTGTCCGGGTCCTCCGCCGTGATATAATCGCCGGAGTGCCCGTCCGGGTCAGGCTCCAGGGTGCCGTCATCCCGGCGGATGAAACAATCCACGCCGCCGCCGTGCATGACCTCAACCTTGACCACGGCCTTGGCCTGTTCGCTCTCATCGTACTCCTCCACCACATAGATGTGGACGGCGGCGTCCAGGATGGTGTGGTCAGCGTCCGCCCAAAAGGGCAGGACCTCATCCGCCGGGAAACGCTTAAAGGCCAGCGCCCCGCCCTCATAGTAGGGGTAAAGCCAGGCCTTGCCGCCTATCCAGGCACCCTCTCCCACCGTCCGCATCGTCCGCCGGAAACGGGCCCCCAGCACCGTGGCCAGGGCCGCCGCATAGTCCTTGCGCTCCGTGTCGAGAGAAAACGGGCGGCCAAAAGAGTAATTGGTCTTTTGGTCCACCATTTTTGAGTACAGATTATTGACCAGGCGATTATTGGGCAGGTGGGTGAGCTCCATGGGCTTGCCGTCATCGTCCAGCGCCATCCGCCTCCGCTTGAGCACGTCCTGCTGGCCGTCATAGTAGACCTCAGCGGTGAGCTGCCGCTTGCGCTCAGGAGAGGCCAGCCATGCCGTGATTTCCAGCTCCAGAAAGCGCTTGTCCGTCATACCACGCCGGAAATTGGTGGCCGTCCTGGCCACGCAGTCATCCCGCAAATTCAGCACTACCACGTCAGTCACCTCACAGACATCCCGCCCGTTTCCAGGCGTCATAAAGTTTCGGGCCTTGAATGGCCATCCAGTCCACCATTTCCTCATTGGTGGGCCAGCTTTCCGGGCTCATCCCGTTCACGCTCAAGCCGCTCTCATAGAGAAAAGCATGGGTCAGCTCATGCCTCATGCACTTGCGCATATAGGCGTCCAGGTCTTTCAAACTCAGGGGCTCCCGGCGCTCCGCTGCCGTGTACTTGCGGACCACGCACAGCTTGGCGCTGGTATCACAATAGCCGTCACAGGTTTCCAGCTCCTTGTCATTGGCCTTTGTCCGATATTCAAGGGCGTATTGGACGCCCAGCACAGAAACACGCACGGGAAACACCTCACTCAAAAGCTCACCAGGGATGGCGCATAAACCTTGTGGATGAAATAGCGCACATCGTCCATGCTATGGTCATTTTCTTTGATGGGCCGGTCATCTATGGCCTTTTCGTCCCACCGATAAAGCCCAAACTCCCGGATGCAATCCGTACAGCAGGCATTGAAAAACACATCCCCGCATTGGAGCCGTGTGGCCACGTCCCGGATGCCCGCCATGACCGCATTGGCGGCCTTTTCAACGAAAAAGCGCCCGTGCCGCCGGATGCACTCAATGAAAGAGGCGGCGGAGGGGTCCACAATGACGCTGGTGATGGGCAGGTCCCCGGCCAGCGCCTCCAGCTGCACATAATACTCCTCATCAGTGCGCTGGTTGCCCTCTTTCCGGCTGTCATAGTAATACTCCCGCACTCTGTACCACTTGCCATTTGCACGGCCCCAGAGGCCCATGCTGGTGGGGTTGGCGGTGCCATAGTCACAGGAGATGTAATACTTGTCATAGGGCCTGGGGGTGACCGGGACAACGTGAAAGTCCTTGTTGAACATGGTATAGACCAGGCCCTCCGCCACCACCCACAGGCCCCGGATGTAGCGGTCATAGAACACCCCGGAATATTGCCGCTCATAGCGGTCCTTGATTTCCTGGGTCAAGCTGTAATTGTCCTCCATGGTGAAATGCAGGTGGAGGACGTTGTGCTTTTTCGGCTGGTCACCCTCCAGCCATTTCTTGTAAAACCAATGGGACGGGCCCTCCGGGTTGCAGTTAAACCACAGCTTTGACCCGGCCACAGAGCACCGGCCCGTGGCCTGATTGACAAAGCTCTCTGGCATCAAGGCCACCTCATCCAGCAGGATGCCCGCCAGGGTAATGCCTTGAATGAGGGAGGCGCTGCTTTCGTCCTTGCCGCCGAAAAGGTAAAAGGAATTGCTCCGCCCGGCGGCGCTCACCACGATTTTGTTTTCCGTGCGGTGCTCTTTGAACGAAAACACCCCCGCCAGCCACTTGGGCAGGTTGGAGGTGACGTTGCGGCGCAAGCTCTCAATGGTCTTGCCGCAGATGGCAAAGTTTTGGTCATTAAAGCGGGCCATGGCCCACATGACAAAGCCCACGGTCATGGCCACCGTCTTGCCGGAGCGGATGGAGCCGTCACAGATGATGCCGTCATAGCGCTCAAAGCCCGGCCTATTCCACCACGTCATCGCCAGGTTCTGCCGGGGGCTCAATCTCTGGAATTTCATTTGTGTCAATTTCCTCCCGTGTGCTCTGTTCGATGACCTCAAAGATGTTGTTTTCCTCAGCGGCGGCAGCGCTGCCGCCGGTGGCGAACACGCCCAGGTGTTTGCCCAGCAGCTCCAGGGCCCTCACCTTGTCATGCAGCTTTATCTCAATGCCCAGTTGGCTGTACTTGATACCGGCAATGGCAGGGAGCTTGTTCTTTGGCACCTCACTGGTGGCCTTTACGCAAAGGAGCCCGGCCCCGGTGACCGTTACAAAATCCGTTCCGTTGGCAAAAGCGATGGACGCCAGCTCCTGCAACACCGCCTCCTGGGTGATTTCCAGCTTTCCCCTCAGCTTGTCCCGGCGTGCTTGAATGGCCGCAGAAACGTGGGTTTTATTGAGTAGTTCAATCGCTATCCTGGACGCACTCTTTTCACTGTACCCCGCCCGCTTGGCGGCGGCGGTGGCGTTGAGGTCCACCAGGTACTCATCCACAAACCGCTCCTGCTTTGGTGTCAGCTTGGCCATTCTCACCACCCCAAATCAAAATAAATGACAGCGGCAAGGGTCCGGGTTTCATCTTCCATCACCTTGCCGCCGTCAACCAAGGAGGTGCTGCACCTTGAGGCATACACCCGCTTATACAGAATACCACAGACAAAGCGGACAAAACGGACAAATTGAATTTTGTTACACATTCGCCCCCGTGTCACCGTTCCAGATAGCGTTTCACGGCCTTGCGGCATCCGTCCTCCGTGTTCCCTCCGCCGATGCAGGCGGCCACCTGCCGCCAGGGCAATCCGCTGATAAAGCGATAGGTGAACACCTGCCGGAGAAAACTGTCATCAATGCCCGCTATGTAACGCTCCAAACGGCTCCGCTCATAAAGGCATTGCTGGTGCTTGGCCTCAATGATGCCCCGCAGGTCAGCGATTTCCGCCGCACATTCCCCCACCTTGTCCACCACGCCGGTGCCGTGAGGCATCCCGGTGATGACCTGAGCCCCCGGCAGGGCCCTGGCCTCAAGCTCACGGAGGCGGCGCTGGTCCATTTCAATCTCCCGGTTGAGATAGTAAAGCTGGGACAGCTCCTTTAGGGTCATTCCTCCGCCTCCTCACCTTTCCAGACAGGCTTGCACTCACCCGTGCCGAAAGTGCACTTGCAGGCGCACACCTTGCAGGCATCGCCGCCCGCCATGACAAAATGCAGGTCATCAAGGGCCCGGCGGAGCATGGCGTTGACGCCACCCAGCTTGTCCTCAGCGATGTGGGCCCGCTCCACGGCCTGCTGGATGTCCTGGGCGGACGGCGCAGACGCCAGCCGCTCCTCCAGTTGGTCAACCCTCAGCAGGTCCGCCTCATGCTGGACGGTCAGCCGGGCGTTTTCCCGGATGAGCTCATCGGTGAAAATCGTTTCCTTATCCATCACAATACTGCTCATTTTGTTGTTTCCTCCTTGATTTTCTTAATTCTGGCCTTTAGGGCCCGCATGACCGCCTCATGGGTGTCCGCCCGGACCCGTATCGTTTCCATGACATCCTCATCCTCGCAGTCCTGGACCACCAGGTAATGCACGAAAACCTTGTCAAAGGGGGAGCCCTGGCGGTATAGGCGGCAATTTCCCTGGTCATTCAGTTCAAAGGACCAGTTGAGGCCATACCACACCACATGACGGCCCCCGGCCTGGAGATTTAGGCCATAGGCGCAGCTTGCCGGGTGCACCAGCAGCACGTCCACCTCCCCGTTGTTCCAGGCGTCCTCATCCTCCGTGCCCTTGTAGACCCTCACCCGCAGCTTGTCCCGGCGGCCCTTGTTGTACCTCTCCAGCCGCTCCAGGATGCGGTCCTTGTCGTGCTGGTAGCCGTAGAACGTCAAACAATGCTCCCCGTCAAACTGCTCCAGCAGCTCCACATAGGCGTCCAGCTTGCAATCATGGACCGGGACCACCTTGCCATCGTTGTTGTAGACGGCCCCGTTGCAATACTGCAAAAGTTTCCCCACCAGCACCCCAGCGGTGCCCGCCGTGATGATGTCCTCATCCACCTCCAGCAGCAGGTCCCGCTCAAATTGGTCATAGTCCCGCTTGGCCTTGGCATCCAGCATCACCGGGATTTCATGCTGGATGAAGTCCGGCAGTTGCAGGTAGTCCTCCGCTTTCATGGAAATGCAGATGTCAGAAATGGCCGCCAGCACGGCGCTCTCCGCTCCGTCCTTGGCCTTGTAGCTGAAAATCTGGGTCCGGCTCCGCTGGTCCGGGTCAAAGTATCGCTCCCGGTAGGCGCTCAGGGTAGGCCCCAGACGCTCACCACCGTCCAGGAGATACACCTGGGCCCACAGGTCAATGAGGCCCTTGGAGGACGGCGTGCCGGTCAGCAGGACCATCCGCTTGATGAAACGGCGGACTCGCCGCATGGCCTTAAAGCGCTTGCTCTGGGAGTTCTTAAAGCTGGTACTCTCATCCAGGACCACCATGTCAAAGGGCCAGGCCTGCTGGTAGTAGTCCACCAGCCACTCCACATTTTCCCGGTTGATGACGTAGATGTCCGCCGGGGTGCTGAGGGCCTTTATGCGCTTGGACGTGCTCCCCAGCACCGTGGAGATGCGCAGGTGTTGCAGGTGGTCCCACCGTGCCGCCTCCTTTTGCCAGGTGGCCTCCGCCACCTTTTTGGGGGCCACCACCAGCACCTTGGACACCTGCCAGCGGAAATACTTGAGGATGTTGACGGCGGAAAGCGTGATGCTGGTTTTGCCCAGGCCGGGCCGCAGGAACAAACCAACGGCGGGGAGGTCCGTCACAAGCTGGATGCAATAGGCCTGGTAGTTATGCGGTATGTACTGCATCCCCAAAAACCTCCCTCAAAAAATCTTTCACGGCGTCCATCCCAAAAAGCACCCGGACATCCGCCCCCCGTTTCTCCAGTTCGCTCCGCTGCCATTTCTGCACCTTGGCCAGCCTCCCGATTTCCGTTTTGAGCTCCACATAAATGGTCTTTCCGGCTGGGGTGATGACGATGCGGTCAGGCACACCAGGATTGCCGGGAGAAACAAACTTGAAACACAGGCCGCCGTGCTCTTTCACCTTGCGGACCATGTAGCTCTCAATTTGACTTTCTTTCACGCTTTCGCCTCCTTGTAGTAACATTCAGCGTTTTTCTATACTTTTATACGCATCAGGCGATTTAGGCGGTTTATATACTCTCTAAATCCTCTGTTTTACGGTTAATAGGAAATGAATGTTACAATGTTACAAAATGCCTCAAAGCCTTGCGCCGCAAGGGTTTAAGCCGTAACATTGACTGTAACATTCAGCGTAACATGTTACGGGGTCCGTGTAACATTCAGCGGCCAATGTTACACGATGTTACAGGCAATGTTACACGGTTTTTCTAAAGCCACGCTGTACTCCGCAGTAGCCGCAGCGCATGGCCTTGGTGGACTTTTCCCACCCGGCGGCGGCCTCAAGGATGCTGTTGATTTCCGCCGTGTCACTGTATCGCATATCCTTTTGCCTGCCGTCCAGGGCCTCACACCACACCTCAAGGGCACACACCCGGTCACGGTCCACCAGCTTGATGTCACCCTGCACGGAGCCCGCCCAAAACATCCGGCGGCGGTCCAGGGGCCAGCTCTGCCAGTCCTCCGGCACCTGGCGGCTCAGGAAGTCCATGATGATGCCCTCACGGGCGCTGACTTCCCGGTGTTCCTCCTGCTTGACCTTGGCGGCCTCCTCCAGCTCCCCGCTGAGGTATAGGGGCTCCCCCAGTTGCCAGCGGACCTTGGCCTCCGCCCAGAGCTGGTCAATCTCACCGGGCAAGTCCGTCCAGACGCCCTTGGTGACCGGGGCCACCCCCACGTCCACCGGCCAAAAGCGGCGGTTTCCCGTGCGGTCCTGCAAAAAGTCCTTGGTGTTGGTGGTGCCGAAAAAGACACAGCACCGGGGCAGCTCCTTGACGTGGCGGCCATAGGCGGCCCGGAAACGGTCCGTCCGCAGGCTCAAAAACTGCTTGATGCGGGCCACGTCCGTGCGCCGGAAAGCGTCAAGCTCCGATATTTCCACCAGCCACACCCCCTGCAAGAGCTCAGAGGCCTCCTTGCCCTCAAAGGTGCGGATGCTGTCATTAAACCAGCCCCGGCTCATCTTATCCAGCAGGGTGCTCTTGCCCAGGCCCTGGGGCCCGGCCAGGATGAGCATATTGTCATACTTGCTGCCGGGTATCATGGCACGGGTCACGGCGGCGGTAAACGCCTTGCGGGTCACCGCCCTGGTGTATGGGGTATCAGCGGCCCCCAGGTAGTCAATGAAAAGGGTGTCAAGCCGGGGCACCCCGTCCCAGGCCAGACCGCTCAAAAAGTCCTGCACCTCATTAAAGGCGTGGGCGGTGGCGTGGAGGGAGAGGGCCCCGTCAATCTTCCCGTTGCCGGTGATGTGGTGGTATCGCTCCATGTACCAATAAAGGCCCTCATTGTCATTGTCATCCCAGAGGCGGCGGACCGTGCGGGCGTCCCATGGGAGGGCCCCCAGGACCTCACCCCGGCCCGCAAAGCGGTTGAGGGCAAAGCGGCCTTTTAGGAGAGGGTCATGCTCCAGGATAATCCACACGTTGTCAATGGTGGCCTTGGGGAGCCCCGTCTGGGTGTTCAAGGCCAGCAGGGTCATCCAGTTGGCGGGGTCCTCATCATTGTCCCCGGCCACGCCCTCAAAGTCCTGCACGGCCTCCTGGTAGCGCTCCTGGCTCATGAGGGCGGCCACACCGGCGTCCTGCACGGCCAGCTCACACATGGCCACATAGGAGGGCAGGCGGTTGGTGGGCGTCCCCGGCTGGGCCTCATCGTCCTTGTCCCCAAAGCGATGCAGGCGCACAAGGTCAAAGGCGTTGACCAGCCGGTTGGAGCAGGGGTCCGTGGCGTGGTGGCTATACAGAAATTTGCCGTTGTCATAGACCACGGCCCCGCCGGTGGTGGAGCCGCCCAGGTAGGTGTAGCGGCCCGGCATATTGTCCACGGGCTCATACATTCCGGGGATGAGCTCATCCATGGCCCGGAAAACGTCATAGGTGCGGCAGAAAGCCCCCACCACGCCCTTTTTGCCCTCCGGGTCACCCTGCTTGACGGCCAGCTTGGGGAGGCTCACAGCGCCCGGCACTTGCGGCCAGAGGGCACAGTCACGCCAGTCCTCATATTTGGCCAGCAGGCCATTGGCGGAGATGAGGGGCCGGTCCTGCCAGAGATAAATATATTGGCTGTCAGCGCAGCAGGAGGGCCAGTACATGAGCCGGGACACCTCAAAGGTGGTGGGGTCCATGAGCTCCATGCCTATAAACTCCGCCGCTTTGCGGGCCAGGGGCTCATACTCGTCCGCTGACACGGTACGGTCAAGGGGCAGCAGGACCCGGAGCCGGGGGGCCGCCGGGCTGTGTTTCCGGGTGGAATAGATGCAATAGCCGCAGCCCAGGCCATCCACCCGGCGCAGTACGTCCTCCGTGCCGCCGGCGGGGATGTTGTCCAGGTCCAGGGTCAGGATGTCCCGCCCGGTCACGGCGTTGGCCTTGCGGCGGGGGCCGGAGAGGGTCCCCGCCATAAAGCCGCCCACGTCCTTGAGGTCATCCTGCTGGGCCTTTTTCATATTCAGATATTCCGCCAGGGGCTCCGTGCCTCTGGCCGGGGTCCGGAGCCGGGCCCACAGCTCAGAAATGAGCATGGTCTGGGGCGTCCAGTTCATGGCCCGCCGGTTGTTTCCGGCGGAGATTGTTATTTTGCGGTCATATTGCATGGAGGGTTACTCCTTTTCGTGGTCTTACAACTTATGGCGGTATAGCTTTAGCTTTCGGCGGCCTATATCGTATTCAAACTTTACGCCATGCTGGAGCCCCAAAAGAAACGGCCTATTTTTCCAATTCCCTCTTGAGGCTACGCTGACTATTCCCCAGCATCCGAAGTCCTCACACCATACGGGCTCCCCGTCCATTTTCCGCAGCTCTGCCAGGGTCAGGGGCTCATTGGGCACGGGGGCAAGCACCGCCCGGTCATCCCAGTATTCGGTGGCCCCCACCTTGCGGGGCCGGGTGCCATAGGCCTCAATCCAGTCCGGCAGGCTCTCATTGATGGCGTCAAAGGTCAGGCCCCACTCCCGGCACGCCTGCACGGCGGCCCGGAGCAGCAGGCCCTCCCGGCAGGTCCAGAGGATGAGCCCCGCCCCGGAGGCCTGCCGCTCCTTGGCCTTGGCAATCACGGCCCAATTAGGCGCTCCGATGCTGGGGTAAGCGTTCATGCACAGGCAGCCGTCAAAGTCAATGGCAATGGCGTCCCTCATCTAAAGCACCTTCCAGTCTTTTTGTCACGGAGCTCAATGCGGGCCAACAGCTCAAAGCCACTTTCCGCAATGATGTACTTGAGCACTTTGATGAGGAAATTGACCTTGCTCTCCAGGGCCTCCTCCTCACGGATGATGGGCTTTAATGCGTGGTAGGCCGTGGGGTCTGGGCATCCGCTGGCGTTGAGAAAAGAGTTTTTGTTGTCAGGCATTGCAGGCCTCCTTTGCAGCTCTCTGGGCCCACTTCATGCCGGGGTCCTTGTCGGTCAACACCCGCCCGCTGGCACACTTGACGCATTTGATGCGCCAGTGTCCGGCGTGGCGTTCAAAGTGGCCATAGCCGGGCGGGGTCCAGGCCCCGCAGCAGTAGCAGGTGCCAGGGTATTTATTTCTTGCCATTCTGTCCACCCTTCCGGCAGCGTCCAGCGTTCTCATTGGGTTGCCAGTCCTCCACTACGATGACCGGCTCACCGGGGCCCTTGTCACAGATAAAGTCACCCTCTCCGATGTAGACACAGTTGTCACACATTCCGGGGTCACACATCCGGGGCTTGTCTTGGCGCTGGTAGTTCTTGCGCTTTTTCATGGGTCACGCCTCCTTATTTTTCTTAACAGCCATCTCATGAAGGGGGGGGTAAATGCAGCCATACAAAGGCGCTTTTTTGCTATTTCATAATAATGCGGGTCTAATTCAATGCCGATATAATGACGGCCAGTGTTTAAGCAGGCCACGCAAGTGCTGCCGCTACCGGCAAACGGGTCCAACACCACAGAGCCAGCGGGCACGATTTTCAGCAGGGCCTCCAGTAGCTCAACGGGTTTCTCCGTTTGGTGTAGCCGGTCTTTTGATGGGACGTTGGTGATGCTATACGCACCAGGTAAACAATTAACGCCTCGTTCAAGTGGCAAGGCCCCGTTACTCCCCCAAACAACGTACTCGCATTGACTACGAAAGCGCCCCTTTTGCGGTCTACTGTTCTTTTTATCCCAGACAACGATACCACGCCACACCCACCCGGCTGTCTGCATAGCATCTGTTAGGGCAGGGAGGTTGCGCCAGTCCACAAAAACAGCGATGATGGCTCCCGGCTTTGCCTTAGTCCTGGCCGTATGTAAGACCATCCGCATAAACTCTGTAAAACTCCGCTGGTCCATGTTATCACCGCTAAAGCTCTGACAGCGTGAGGCTCCGTTGTATTCAGTTCTGGTGTATTTATTGCGGGTGTCTATTTTTCGGTCCCCGGCAAACAGACCGCCGGATGAATAGGGAGGGTCCGTCAAAATAAGGTCAATGCACTCATTTGGCAAAAGTTTCATGCCCTCCAAGCAGTCTGTGTTAAGAATGGTGTTAATGGGTGGGGTTTCCATCGGTTTCCTCCCTTTCAATATCCGGCATCACGGAGCAGGTCCACGGCGTCATGCCAGTTGTCTTTGACCAGTTCAAGCTCCACCTTGTCCTGTTTCTCCTTTGCGCTGGCCCGCTCCAAAAGTCCGGCATCCGTTAAGTCTGCCACGTGGGTGCGGATGAGTTTGGTGAGCACTTTGGGCTCCAAGGCGTCCAGCTCCCAGCTCTCCGTGCCAAACTCCTCAATATAAGCGCCTGCCCGGCTGTCAGACAGCTTGGCAGGGTTAGGGGGCGGGTTAAACTCATCAATTTGGTCCCAGTTCAGTGCTATGCGCTGGACCTCTACATCAGCTCCAAAAAGCTCCAGCCGGTCCGCAATGTCACGGGTCATGTCCTTGCCGGAGGGGTCTTGGCCGATAAAGCGTTGGGCGGCGCTCCACATCTCCGATGCGCTCACATATCCACGGCAGGAAAAACAAGGCACATCAAGTGTGGAGGCGATTTGCTGAACGATGCCGATGAGGGCATCTTTTTCCACCCATACCTCAATGTAATTGGGCTGGTCCTTGCGGGTGTCGATAGCGTAGGAGTAAAGGGCGGAGCTCATGATGCTGGCGGGGGAGCTCCAATGGGAGTTTTGGCGGATGTTGCGGGTGCGGTCTTGAATGGCCGTCCAGTCAATCAGGCCTGCCAGGCGGGCGTCATTGATGAGGTTGCCAGTGTTCTTATAGCTCCGCTCATTGTTGGGGATGTAGTCCCTGGCCACAAGCTGGTAATAGACTTGTCGGAGCGTCAGGTCATAGCCTTGGGCGGTGTACTCCTCAATAACAGAGTTAATGATAGCAATGAGGCGGAGGCTGTCAGGTCGGAAATTGATTTCCTTGTATGCGTATTTGGGCACGTTATTGAGCCTCCTCTTTCTTAAATCGTTCTTCAAGGTCAAAAATGGTGTAGTCCTGTTTGAATGACACCCGTGAGATAGATTGAATACAACGGAGCTCCGCCCATAGATGCGGATAGTTCTTCCACAGGTCTTTTAGCGCCGCAAGGCGGGCGTTGTGACAAAACCAGCAGCCGTTGCGTACTTGGGTTTCGTAAATGGGTGAAAGCAAAAAGTGTTCTTGGCATATCTCCATGGCCATGGCCTCCGTGATGCCATAGTCAGCCAGCGGAGATGATTTGTTAGGGGTCAGCCGTGCCAGACGCTCCGGCTCATCAACAGCGATGCCTACATATTCATGTACCTCATCTGTTTGCTCCTTGCGATAGTCACGGATAGGGTGTATTTTCATTTTGTTGCACCACGGACCACGGCGCAATGGAAAGCCCACAGGCGTCCCCTCGTATTTGCCCTTTTTACGGAGCTTGAAACATTCGCTTTTATAGTTCCATGTGTGGCGCAACACCCGGACCTTGAGGCCGTAGACCAACTCAAGGATTGGGATGGCTTTATTGTGGATAAAGTCAGCGTGCTCCGGGTATTCACCGCTTATGGTGTCATCAAACATGACCTCACAATAGACCACCTCATCCAGTGGCAGGCCGTGCTCAATTATGGTGAGTATCATGGCCAGGCTGTCCTTGCCGAAAGAGCAGGATGCTATGTATTTCATGGGTGCCTCCCCCGGCCCCACCACCGCTGTTGGCGGGGGGGGCTTGTCATTTCATGGGTTTATGTGGCGCAGGGTGTGATTTTTCCGGCGGAAAAATCAGTCAGCCTTAAAGCCATGCTTGGCCAGGTAACGCTCCGCCTGGGCGTACTGGGTAAAGGTCCGGCTCTTGCGCCGCTGGCGGTCACGGCCCAGGACAACGGTGGAGC
>OFGP01001743.1_pt1 | contig 14650 bp, 6 predicted proteins | sample 1521781 | NCBI WGS metagenome assembly OFGP01 (sample SAMEA3504113, study PRJEB24116) | mouse gut metagenome | biome: mouse gut; feature: mouse-associated habitat; material: faeces | place: Denmark | collected 2011 | reverse complement strand
AGCCCTGGTCGGCAATGATGTCCGAGGTGGAGGGATCGGTCTCCACATTTTCGGGGACGCAGATAAAGTCTCCGCAGTAGTCCTTTACGTTGTTGATGAGCATAAAGGCCCGGAGGTTCTCCATGCCGCTGCCCTCGTCAAAGAATACATGGATGCCGTAGGGGTAGTCCTGGTTGACGGCGCTGACGGCGGGAGCGGCGGCCTGGGCGGCGGGAGCGCTTTCATCGGCGGCCGGGGCCTCCTCGGCGGGAGCGGCGGGGTCGCCCTGAATTTTATCAATCAGGCTATTAATTTTATTTACGATGTTGTCGATAGACTGAGAGAGGGGGTCTCCATTTTCAACTTTTTCAATTTCCCCCCGGAAGAAGTCCACAGCCTGGAACAGCATATCGAACAGTTCCGGCTTTGTCTGCTCCGGAACCACATCCATCCCCTTTTCGCGGACGATGAAGAACATGTCCTCGATCCGGTGAGCCACCGTCATCAGGGAACTGAACTCCATCATGGCGGAAGAACCCTTGATGGTGTGCATGATACGGAAAATCTCATTGACACTGTCCTCGGAGAATGTATCCGCCTGTTCCGCAGTCAGCAGGATCCCGTCCAGCTGCTCCAGCAGGGTGTTGGTCTCATACAGATACATATCCAGAATGCTGTCGCCCATAAAAACGCCACCTTTTCTTAGTTTGCTTGACGGAGGGTACAGACCTCAAGGGCATAGTACACCTGCCTATCTATAATCATACTCATTATATCGGCACTGTCAATTAGAAAATTAAGATTCCCAGAAAAAAAACAAAGTTTTACTGAAATGGGGTGTCGCCAATGCCAGATCTGCTTGGTGTGACCAACCCGGTACCGGGCCATGATAACAGCAACGTAAACCGAAATATTCCCGTATCGCCCAACGATACCCGAATCCAGAACGCCCCTGACCCATCCCGGGTCAGCCGGCCGGACAACCGGACGGAGCGGCAGGACACCGGCGATTCCACCGGAAGCCAGGCTTTGCGCTACGACTCCAACTTCGCCGCCTTCCTCCAGCGCATGGCCGGCACCCCCGGGATGGGGGAGAGCCTGCGCGCCCTCTTCGCCATGTTCGAGGGGAAGGTGGTCTCCTCCGGCATCGAGGAGGGGCTGGCCAGCGAGATGGGCGCCCTGCTCAACATGCTGAAGATGGACGAGAGCCAGCTGGGGAAATTCCTGTTCTCCCAGATGGCCAACGGCACCCGCTTCGGCGGCGCCCTCTTCGACGTGCTGCGGAGCGCCTACGCCTCCAGCGGCTCCGAGGCGGTGCGGAACAATATCCTCCAGTTTCTGAAGAAGTATGGGGATTACTCCTCCACGCCCCACATCCAGGGCAACCTGCTGCGCACCCTGACCAAGCTGACCCGGGCCATTCCGGCCAGCTGGGGCAGCCAGCTGCTGCCCATGGTGTCCCAGCTGGAGGGGAAGCTGAACGGCGGGGACCGGGCGGGGGCGCTGAAGCTGCTCCAGGGCTCCATCCTCCCCTTCCTGTCCAACTACACCAGCAAGACCAACGACATGGGCCTGTCCCGGACGCTGATCTCCATGCTGGCTCTGGACATCTCGCGCTATGAAAACGGCGGCGAGGAGGGCCTGCTCCAGGCCTTCCACCAGCTCACCAGCAGCCCCGGGCTGCGGGAGAAGCTGGGGGGGCTGTCCGACGAGGCGCTGCTGAAGCTGCTGGACAGCACCAGCTTCGCCAAGGCCGCCGAGGGGGACCAGTTCGCCTCCCAGCTGTCCAGGGCCGCCCAGCAGGCCCTTCAGGGAGGGGCGAAGAACGAGGTGCAGGAGGCTTTCCGCAACATCGTGTCCGCCTTCCTGGTCAACGAGAGCGTCCACATGCCCCTCAACCATATCCTGCTCCCCCTGGAGTGGGACGGAAAAATGGCTTTTTCCGAGATGTGGGTGGACCCGGACGCCGAGGAGAACCTGAAACGGGGCAAAGGGGAGCGGCCCAACACCCTGCGCTTCCTGTTCAAGATCGACATCCAGGGCCTGGGCTTTTTCGACATGGTTCTGGCCTGTCAGGGGGAGCGGGTGGACGTGCAGGTGTTCTGCCCGGAGAAGGTGACGCCCTTTACCCAGCTGGTTCAGGGGGAGCTTTCCCGCATCCTGACCGACAACGGACTGTCCGCCGGCGCGGTACAGGTCCAGCGCATGGACCGGCCGCTGACCATATCCGGGGTGTTCCCCCGGATCTTTGAGGGGGAGAACAGCATCAATGTCAAGATATGATAACCGGGCCACCAACCGCGCGGTGGCCCTGAGGTATGAGGGCGAGGGCGCGCCTGTGGTGGTGGCCTCCGGCATGGGATATCTGGCCGAGCGGATGATCGAGGTGGCCGCCGAGAGCGGCGTGCCCATCTATGAGGACAACTCCCTGGCCACCATGCTGTCCCAGCTGGCCCTGGGCCAGGAGATTCCCGACGCGCTGTATCAGGCCATCGTGGAGATATACGTCTACTTTTTGAATTTTGACCCCAACGACCCGGACAAGGCACGCCGGGAGCGGGAGGCGCTGGCGGCCCAGGCGGAGCAGGCGGCCCTGCAGGCCCCGCCGCCCGAAGAGAGACCGGAAGAGAAAGGAGAGTCCTGAATGGAAAGGGAAGAGAGGCTCTATTTGATCCTGGACAGCCAGGGCGCCCCCCTGGCCAACGCGGTGCTGGAGTCGCCGCTGAACGCGGAGATGCTTCAGCTTCGGGTGCTCAACGACAAGATAGAGGCGGTGGCCGAGCACCGGGAGTTGCAGCTCATCGGCATCGACGACGGCTCCCCCGACCGGGTGGGCGCCATCGTCCGCCAGCGGGGCGACCAGCTGGTCGTCCAGCCCACCGCCGCCCTGGGCCCCGCCGCCCGGGAGAACCTGCGCATCCTCACCGACTTTGAGAGCGTGATGTATCCCGTCTCCGGATACTGGGCCGGCCGGCGCGCCTTTAAGGCCAAGGACCTGAGCTGCGGCGGCATCGCCTTCTGGTCCACCATTCTGCTGGAGGACAGGGAGATCGTGGAGATGGTCCTGCCCGTTACCGACTCCCCACTGCTGATTAAGACTCAGGTGCTGCGGACGCTGCCGGACGAAACCTCCAGGCTGCCGCTGTACGCCGCCAAGTTCGTGGACCTGATCCACGACGAGGAGGCCCTGATCCGAAAGGCCGTGTTCAGCATCCAGATCCGTACCGCCAACTGAGACCGCACGCTTTGAGCGCTGTCCCGCGTGAGTAGAAAGGAGAACCACGTATGTTTCATAAAGACGGAAACTGGCGCCGCACCTGGAAGGGGCGGGCCTTTTCCCTGTTTCTGAGCGCCGTCCTGCTGCTGGGGAGCGTCCCCGGGTTCGTTCTGCCAGCCTCCGCCCACTGGGCCGACCCCTACCTGGATACGCTGGTGGACTGGGGCGCGATGCGGGCTGACCAGATCGCCGACCCCGACACCCCCCTGACCCGCGCTGAGTTCATGGCGATCATCAACCGGGCCTACGGCTATCAGGAGATGGGGGAAATGCCCTTTACCGACGTGTTGGAGAGCGACTGGTTTTATGACGACGTGGCCATCGCCTACAACGCCGGCTACATGAAGGGCACCTCGGCCACCACCGCCGCCCCCAACGCCCGGCTGACCCGGGAGCAGGCGGTGTGTATTCTGGGGCGCAACATGATGCTCAAGGAGACGCCGGGGGAGGACCTGGGCTTTGCCGACAGCCGCTCCATCAGCGGCTGGGCCCGGGGCATGGTCAAAACCGCGGTGAACAACTACATTGTCACCGGCTACCCCGACGACACTTTCCGCCCCAAGAACGATATCACCAAGGGACAGATGGCCGTTCTCGTGACCCAGTGCGTGGGCACCCCGGTCAAGCAGAGCGGCGCCTATGAGCTGGGCGACGTGTCCGGCAATCTCACCATCACCGCGCCCAACGTCACCCTGCGCAACACCACCATCAGCGGGGACCTGTATGTCTCCGGCGGCGTGGGCCTGGGCGGCATCAAGCTGGAGAACGTGAACGTGCTGGGCCGGATCGTGGTCAGCGGCACCGGCGAGAGCGAGGCCGGCTTCGCCAGCGTCACCATGCGCAATGTCACCGCCAACGAGATGCTGGTGGACAATATGCGCGGCAAGACCGTCACCGTCCGGGCGGACGGCATTACCGAAATCCCCAAAACCATCGTGCGCACCTCCGCCTACCTGGAGGACAACAATACCGACGACAAGGGCCTGATGAGCATTGAGCTGGACGGCAGCTCAGGCAGCCGGCTCACTCTGGCGGGCCGGATCAAAGAGGTGACCGACAAGACGCCCAACTCCGCGATCCAGGTGGCCAAGGGCACGGTGGCAAAGCTCACCGTGGATGAGGCCGCCGTCAACGCCAGCGTCCTGCTTGACCGGAATACCTCGGTCAAAGAGATGAACCTGGACGTGGGCGCCAACGTCACCGGCGACGGCGACATCGACCAGCTGAGGGTGAACGCCCCCGGCTGCGTGGTGTCCATGCTGCCCGACAAAATTTATATCCGCCCCGGTCTGACCGCCAATATCGCCGGGATCGTGATGGATCACCAGGCGGCTGAGGAGGGCTCCCTGGACCCGCGGCTGCTGTCTGGCTACCCGGCGGCCAGGGATATCACGCCCACCGGCCTGCGCGCGGACTTCGCCGGCAACAAGAAGGGCACCGTCTACTGGGCCGTGAGCAGCATCACCGACGGCTCCATCGGCGAGGATAACCTGATTTCCCCGCCCTCCTACGGCTCCAAGGCGATCCGTAACGGCTCCGTGGCTCTGGCCACCGGCGGCAGCGAGGTCAGCGCCCAAATAACAGGCCTGGCTGTGGGCGGGTCCTACTACCTGTCCGCCATTCTGGTGGACGACCTGGGCAACCGCAGCCCCGTGAAGGTGACCGCCTTCTCCACTCCGGACAACACCGTGCCCGCCTTCGGTCAGGGATATCCCTACATGTCCTTTGTAGGCAAGGCCAATGAGTATGACAACGCGGTTACCGCCCAGGCGGCTGTGATGGCGACCAAGACCTGCAGGATGTACTACGCCGTCCTGCCCGCCGGCGCCGCGGCCCCCACGCCGGACGAGCTGCGTTCCGCCTCTGTCACCTCCAACCTGGGCTACGGCGTGGTGGAGATGGAGAAAAACTATGTGTGGGACGGCGACCGGGCCATTATCGTCAGCCGGCGGCTGGACCAGCAGAAGAACTATGTCCTCTACCTGTGGCTTACCGACGGCGTGAACAGCTCCGCGGTGACCAGTCTGGCGTTCAGCACCCCGGACGTGACCCCGCCCGAGTTCGTGGCGTTCCCCAAGGTGAACGGCGACGCCCAGGCCAACACCGTGCCCATGACGGCCACGATCAACGAAAACGGCACCATTTACTGGGTGGCGGTGAAGTCGGGCGCCGACTACCCCCTGCCCAATCCCAGCAATGAAAACGAGAACACAGAGGGCAACAAGACCGCCCGCCTGGACAGCGAATACGCCAAAATCCAGGTGGCCAACGGCATGAACGCCGTGAGCAGCGGCCGCGTGAACGCCACGGCCAACACCCCGGTGGCGAACCTGAACATCACCGGCCTGCAGGCCGAGACCTCTTACGATGTCTACTTCCTGATCCGGGACACCGCCGGGAACGACGCGAGGAGCGTCTACAAGCTGGAGGGGGGCATCCGGACGCTGGATACCGGCGCGCCCACCGTCCGGCAGATCTTTACCAGCGTGGACCCCCAGGACCCCGCCAGACCCAGACGGGATACCTCCATCGTGCTGGAGTTCAGCGAGAATGTTCGCCTGGGCGGCTGCAGCAAGGACCTGCTGAGCATGTACCAGGCCACGCAGGAGGGCACCACCTCGGAACGGGAAACGGCCCTGAACGAGTTGGTGGAGGCTCTGCGCAGGAACATCGACCTGAAAATCAAGGAGAGCGGCCTGAGGCCCTCGGTGGTCAGAGGCAACCCGGGCGTGAGCGAGGACAAATGGGCGGTGGACTTCTCCAAAGCCCAGGTGGTCAACGAGGAGGGCAAGGTCCAGCTCATCTTCCCCAATGAGGAGAACGGGGGGCTGCGTCTGGAGAGCGGCGGCACCTACTTCTTCCAGGTCAACATCAACTCCGCCAGCAAGATCACCGACCTGGGCGGCCATGAGATGGACCCCTCGCCCGTCACGCTGGACGACTTTGTGATGGTGTTCGCCCAGATAAACCTGACCTCCGATGAGTTCCGGCTGGTCGACAAGCACTGGCCCGAGGCGATCAAAAAGGAGAATGAGGATAACGAGAATAACGGAGTGAACATCGGCCCCTATAAGGTGAACTTCAAATTCCGCCTGACGCCGGAGGACACCGAATCGGTGGCGGACGGCATCGCCTACGACCTGCTGCTGTGGACCGACACCAATATCGTCTACGACCTGTACTTCCGGGCGGTGACCGGCGATCGGGGCAAAGAGAGAGTGCTCACGGCGGAGCGGGACGAGAACGGGTTTATTTACGGCATGCCCAATATGTCCGCCAACCCCGATGCCAACGGCTGGGTAAAGCTGGGCACCAATGATGAGTACAACTTCGGTAACCAGAGCAAGGGGCGGCCCGGCAAGCGCCTGCACTACACCTTTAACGGCTGCACCAGCAATACCGGCGACGGACTGCCCGACCTGAATACCCTGAAAAGCAAGGCGGACGGCCAGCAGGTGTTCTACGACTTCGCCGTCGTGGTGCGTAAGCTGGATAAAGAGACGAATCCGGACGCCTGGGGCGGGCACGTCAAATTCTATGTGGACGTGGCGGCCGGCTACCCCTCCAACATAGCCAATCTGGGCAGCCAGAACGTATTCATTGCCACATGGGACAAATTCCTGGCGGATAAGCTGAGCGGCGGCGGCGGCGAGTCGCTGGGCTCGGCGGACCGCTATGAAAACGACCCCAGGCAGCTGTTTATGCCATGGGACCCGAAGGACAAGATTCAGCCCGAGTTCAGCAGCACTCTGCCGGAATTCAGGCCTGACGACATGGACGAGACCAAGGTGACCATGACGGTGGGCCTGGCCGACAACCGGGCCGGCACCATCTACTATGTGGTGGGCTACGCCAACCGGAACACCGGCGTGCCGGAGACCTCGAACACGGCCGACTGGGAGCCCTCCGTGATCACCCATCTGGTGGACGGCAGCAAGATCAGGCCGGAGCTGGTGCCCCGAAACGGCAAGGAGCGGACAGCCGGAGACCCGCCCATGCCCGAGCTGGCTGAGAACGCGCCCCTGGACACCAATATTCAGGCCCCCGATGAAAGCTGGATCGAGGACAATATGGTGGTGGCCCACGGTTCCGTCGATTACACCCCCGGAGCGCCTAAGGACGTTCTCCTGGAGGGCCTGATGCCCGACCGCACCTACTACGTCTATTTTGTCATCACCGGCGCAAGCGACGTGCCCTCCGAGGTGCAGATTTACAAGTTCAAGACCGATCCGGTGAGCAAGCCCATTATCAAGATCGACAAGAACAACCCCGCCACCGGCAAGAACGGCCGCGCTGAGATTACGAACATGAACGAAAACATGGACATCATGCTGACCTATAAGGTGTTTACGAAGCAGTCCGCGACGGCGCTGTATTCCTGGCTGAGTACGCCGCTCAGTGGGGTGCTGGCCGCGGGTATTACAAGCAGCATGCTGCCCGATCCTTATGCAGACATGACCGTTTATGAGGCGCTGGCCGAGCCGTATGACTATAAGAAGGCCTCGAAGGACGGCATGGTGACCCAGGGCAAGCACTTCCCCACCAGAGGTTTGGGCGAGCCGGAAAACTACAACAAGGCCTACTCCGTATTTGACCTCTACGCCTCCAATTCCATCAAAACGGATGTATACAACATGCTGACGTACGACAACACGACTCCCACTGCGGACAACAGCGAGGGGGAGGAGCTGGTGAGCCGGGGAGAAACCAAGGACGGCGCGGATAATCTGATTCCGGGCACTCCGTACTATGTGATCGCCATGGCCCGCAAGGAGCCGGAGGACGAGACTGAGGCACAGAAGAGCCCCAGCGAGCGCTATTCCTTTATGGGCGCTGAGCTCATGATCGGCACCCAGGCCCCCGCGGACCTGACCTTCATTGACGGTGACCTGACTGTGGACAACGACGGAAATGTCACCGGCGGACAGATCATACTGAGCTTTAACACGGTGCTGTATACGCAGAGTAACACTAAGCTGGTGGACGATGACATCAAGACCGGGAGTAACTTCTTTACCGGATCCCCGAAGGGCATTGATCGGAATAACAGCAGCGTGTCAAACAGCGCCGAGGGCGCCGGCAGCAGCACTGATATTATCCTGATGCTGGCGACGGAGGATGATGACGGTAATAAGATCAATTTGGAGACCGGCGGCGTTTCGGCCACTGTGACCGCAAATAAGCTGCTCAATGAGTATAAGGTGCCGTCTAACGCGATACTGAGGATCAGCTCCAGTGGTGGACTCAGCGGAGAGGACGCAGAGAACTGGTATTACACCTACTACATCGATGTGGTATGGACCGCGAACGACTCTCAACTGACGAGCAAGAACGAGAGGATCCCCGTTGGCGGAGTAACGGTGACGAAGCCGAAGCCCGTTGTGCCCGCTCCCCCCGCGGCCAGCGGAGCCAGCACCAGCTTTACCGTGAGCAGCACCGACACGGTGAACGGCACGAGCCGGATCAGCTTCAACACGCCGCTGTACGCGGGCGAGGATACGCCGGTGACCAGCGCGAAGCAGCTGTCCGAGATCGCCGACGAGATCAAGGGCATCGACTTGAGCCAGAGCCGGATCGTCACCTCTGATGACGGGACAACGCTGATTCTCAAGCTGAAGGGCAAGGCGGAGGACGTGTCCCTGAAGATCAGCGGCGGCAAGCTCACCAACTCCGCGGGCGAGGCCGCAAAGGAGGCGCTGAGCATCCAGGTCGAAAAGCGGGTCGAGACCAACCAGGCGAACATGAAGCTCAACAACTTCTATACGGATGTCTCCTGGGGCGACCAGACCTGGACAGATAAGGGAACCAACAAGTAACCAGCACGGGAGCGGGCCCCGGTCCGCTCCCGCCGCCCCATTTGAAAAAAAGGAGTGCTTTCAATGCGGAAGACCTTTGCCCGATATTGTATTTCCCTGCTGCTGGGGCCGCTTTTGGCGGCTTTGCTGGTTGGAACGGCCGCGCTGGCGGCCGGCCCGGCCAGGGCCGGAGACGCTTCAACGTCTTCGGGTTCGGCCTCGTCTTCGACGACGCCTCCTAACATTGTTGTGGCCGTCAACGCCTCGGAATCAGGCTCGCTCCCCGTGGGAAACACCAGGAAACTGACCGCCACCGTTACGGTGGACGGTAAGGCGGAGACGGACCCGAGGCTTGCCTGGGAAAGCAGCAACCCGAACGTTGCCACGGTCGACGATGGCACGGTGAAGGCCGTGGCGCCCGGCGACGTCGTGATTACGGCGACCTATACGAAGGACAATAAGTATTCAAGAAGCGCAACGTACGCCGTTAAGGTGGTCACCGCGTCGGTGAAAAGCCTCGCGCTTACGATTGACGGAAAGGACGGGTCAACACCGGACAAGACCGCCCAAATAAATACCTCCGTCGGCGGCAGCGCGGCGGCGAGGGTGAAGGTCACGCCTACATGGAGTACGCCGGACGATAATAAAGACCGGCCGTTTACAGAAGGGGAAAAGAAAAAACTGGAGTGGTCCGCCAGGATCATCCAAGGGAGCCAGTTTATCAGCCTGCCCTATGACAAGGGAAAGGGAATCCCCAGCGTTCTGGTGAGGGGCCTGAAGCCTACCGGCACAGAGAAAGCCGTGGTCGAGGTGGAGGTCACCTATCAAAATGTGGGCCTCGGCGTGGCGGCGGTGAAAAAGAGCATCAGCTTTGAGGTCACGGTGGACGCCACCACCCAGGTCGTCATTACGGAGTACGCCGTTGAGACCCGGAAGGTTACGCTGACAAAGGGGACATCCAAAACTCTCCAGGCCTATGTCGTGGAGAACGGCTTGTGGAAGGACGACGATGATATTACCTGGTCCCTGGGGAAAACAGGGGTCGTGAGCATCACGCCGAGTACCGGCAAAGAGATTACGGTGGCCGCGCTGGCCGAGGGCGAGGTTACGCTCACCGCGAGGCATACAACGAGCGGGGCAGAACGCGCGGTGACCTGTGTGGTCAGCCCGGAGTCCTCCGGCGGGAATGAACCCGGCGGCGAGGACCCCAAGCCCCCCGCCGGCGATACGCTGCCCGCCGGCGTCACGGCGCAGGTGAAGATCACGGCCCCTGTCGCCGGGGCAGAGGGCGTATACGCGATGGAACCGGGCACAGAGGATATCAAGCTGGAAGTCACGTTTACAAAGGGCGGCTCTACGACCCCGGGAACCTTCGAGTGGTCGTCGAAAGACGGCGGGTTCGCCATATACATCGACGGCAGCAATCGGTATGAGGTTCCTATCGTGTGGAAGAGCAGCGACGAGAACGCGGTGAAGGTCAAATCGGTGGTCTCCGGCGCCAACGGCAGGTATGTCCTTGTGGCCGACCAGCCCGGAAAGTCCACCCTCTCGGTGTCCGTCGCCGGATCGCAGCCAGGTACGCTGACGGTTGAGGTCAAGGGCTTCAGCCTGAAAGCCAACAGGTTTGAATTGTATGAAAACGGAAGTATGGAGCTGAAGGACGCCGTTGTGCCTTACGGCGGCGCAGACGCCGGCGACCTGACCTGCTGGTCGGACAACTCCACCGTGGCCGCCTGTGTGGGCGGCAAAATCGAGGCCTATAAGCCCGGCACCACCACCTTTACGGTCAGCGACCCCAAGCGGGGCTTCCGGGCCAGCTTTGACGTTGTGGTCAAGGCCGACCCCAACGCCACCATTCCCTCCACCGGCTCCATCACCATCAAGAGCAGCCAGACGCTGGAGTTTTCCGATCTCCTGTCCAGCTTCCGCCGGCAGGCGGGAGGAAAGCTGTCCCACATCACCGGCATCAACATGGCCTCCAGCGGCGGCGGCGTCTACTACAAGTACAACACGGCCACCGGGGCCGGCACCGGCGTGGGAGCGGAGAACTACTATCACCCCTACCGGGCGGGCGGCATCCCCTACGGCCAGCGGTCTCTGGAGGACCTGACCTTTGTGCCCAAGAAGGACTTTGCCGGACTTGTGACCATCAACTACACCGGCGTTTCAGAGGACGGCAAGAACTATGTCTGTCAGCTGCTTGTCACGGTAGACCCGGAGAGCGGCTCCAGCGCCGGCATCTCCCTCACCACGCCCTACAACACCGCCCTGCGGCTCAACGGCGACGACTTTAACCGCGTGTGCCGGGAGCGGCTGGGGGTCAAGCTGGACCACGTGGTATTCTCCCAGCCTCCGGAGCGCCAGGGCACCCTGTATACCGACTATGTCGGCCCCGGGAATTACGGGAAGGCGGTCTCTCCCAGCGCCCGGTACAGCCTGAAGCAGCTGGATGACATCTGGTTCGTCCCCGCCCCCGGCTTCAGCGGGACGGTCACGCTCTACTATACCGCCTACGGCACGGGGACCAACGCCGGCTCCTTTGCCGGGCAGGCGAGCATTACCGTGAGCCCGGAGAACGGCGTGGCCATCGGCGGCCTGAGCTTTGACACCGTCCGGGGCAGCGTGGCCCGCTTTGACGATGAGCGGTTCAACACCTACTGCCGCGAGGTGCTCCGGGAGGAGAGCTGGTACGACAGGCAGACCCTCAGCCGTATCCGCTTTGACGCGCTGCCCTCCGCCCGCGAGGGGGTGCTCTACTATGACTACCGCTCCGCCTCCAGCACCGGGACCCGGGCCGATACCGGGACCTCCTACTACTACGGCGCCCGCAATCCCCGCATCGACTGGCTGACCTTCGTTCCGGCGGCGGACTTTGTCGGCACGGTGAGGATTCCCTTCACCGGCTGGACCAGCGACGGAACCAGCTTTACCGGCAACGTGGAGGTCAATGTCCGGGGCGGCACCGGCTACGGGGATATCCAATACGTCTGCGCGCCCGGCCGGTCAGTGAGCTTCCGCAGCACCGACTTTGCCAACCTGAGCCGGGATCTGACGGGCCGCACCATAAACTATATCATTTTCCGGGACCTGCCCGCCAGCTCGGACGGCTCCCTGTACTACAACAGCAGCAGGATCAGCACAACGGGCGCGCGGTATCAGAACAGCAATATCGGCCGGCTGTCCTTCCGGGCCTCAAGCAGCTTTTCCGGCGCGATAGATATCCCCTTTGAGGGCCGGTCCGTCGGCGATGAGGCCTTCAGCGGCGTCATCACGATCACCACCGGAAGCTCCGGCGGCTCCGGAAGCGGCAGGGGCTGCACCGCCTGAACAGGATTCTCCGGCTCGTCTACCCCGCCGGAAGCGGCAGCGGTTGGTGGAACATCCGCTACACCTCCAGAGACGGCGAGGCGGCGGTCTTTGACCGGTACGAATTCGACAGCCTGTCCCAGTGGGACACCGGGAGGAACGTGCGCTCGGTACGCTTCCAGGTCCCCTCCGCCAGCCAGGGCGACCTGTACCGCAATTACCGTTCCTCCTCCAATCAGGGGACCCGAATTACCTCCGGCAGCACCTCCATCTCCCGGAGCGGCCTGGACCAGGTAGCCTTTGTCCCGGCCCGGAACTATACCGGGACGGTGTACATCGACTTTACCGCAACCTCCGATGACGGCTCGGTCCTTGACGGAACAGTGGAAATTTCGGTGGAACGGAACACGTGGAATGTACCTGTGACCCCGCCGGCGAGTTTTTACGATGTGCCCTCCAACGCCTACTATGCCGACGCGGTAAGATGGGCGGTGAGCAATGGAATCACCAGCGGCACCAGCTCCACCACCTTCTCCCCCCACCAGACCTGCACCGTGGCCCAGATTCTGTCCTTCCTCTACCGGGCCAACGGTTCCCCCCGGGTGACGGGCTCCAACCCCTTCACCGACGTGCGTACCTCCGACTACTACTATGAGGCCGCCCTGTGGGCCTATCAGAAGGGTATGGTTTCCGGCTCTGCCCTCCGTCCCTTCGCGCCCTGTACCCGCGCCTCAACGATGGAATTTATGTGGAGGGCGGCGGGCAGTCCCGCGGTTTCCGGCAATAGAAGGTTTGACGATGTTTCCGTGAACGCCAGCTACGCGCGAGCGGTAGCCTGGGCCACGGAGCAGAAGATCACCAGCGGCACCAGCTCCACCACCTTCTCCCCCAACAATATCTGTACCAGAGGGCAGATTGTGACCTTCCTTTACCGGGCTATGGGCTGGTAGACACGGCCTCCGCTTCACAAAAAAATTCCCCGGCCATCTTGGCAATGTCATTAAATTAAGGATTTCCTGCACCTGAAAAAAACGCCCACCCCCTTTTTAAGAAGCAAAAGGGGGTGGGCGTTTTTTCATCGCCTATATGTTGTCAAGACGGCGAAAGCCGCCCGGATTTATTTTCCCATAGCGCGATACAGAAACGTAACAATTTGCCCACGGGTACAGGTTGCGGTGGGGGAGAAATTACCGCCGCCTGTTCCGCTGGTGATTTCGTTCTCTACCGCCCAAGCCACAGCTTGCGCATAGTCTGCATTGGCAGGGACGTCATCCAAATCGGCTTTGCCAGCAGGCGCAGGGCTTCCCGCCGCTTTCCACATATATTCCACAGTCATGGCTCGGGTACAATCGGCGTTTGCGCCAAAGGTGGAACCGGACACAAGCCCCTTTTCAGCGGCCCACAGAGCCGCCTTATAGAAGTAATCGACGGGTTTAATATCTGTAAACGGATTCGCTGCTGTCGGCTCCGGCGCACCGTTAGCGCGCCACAAGAAAGTCAAAATCTGCGCCTTGCTGCAAGTCGCGCCGGGGGAGAATGTGGTCTTACTGGTGCCGCTGGTGATGTCTTTTTCAACCGCCCATCGTACTGCGTCCGCAAAGTAGTCGCTTGCCTTTACATCAATAAAACTACCTGTAGCGGGAGAAGATTGAGAGGTCCCAGGAAGTGCCACCGTTAAACTGAGTTTTATAGGAGTAGTTTGAGAGTAAGTAACTTCACCTTCCCCTTCTCCGGCCTCTTTTTTATCACCAGTACCGCCGTTTCCAAGTTCGCCGTTGAAATTACTGCCCCAAACCCAGAGGGAACTATCCCGTTTCACAGCTAAAACTTGGCTGTTGCTGCTGAAAGCGGCTACATTATCTAACACTTGTGTTGTAATGATTGTCCGTCCCTCCAGTGAGGATTTGTCTGCTAAGCCCAAAAGTGTTTCAAAAGAAGTTTTATCCTCTACGAGCAAAAGTGTTCCATCCGTCTTGAGAATCATGTTTCCGCTGACGGATGCAACATCATCCATCACCTTTACCGGGTTGGCCTTATTGGACAACAAACTGCTTTCGCCCCAAGTCCAGAGTGTTCCATCTGTTTTAATAGCGGCGGATTGCATACTGGAACAATGGACCACCGCAACACCATCCATAATCTTTGTCGGACTAACCACGCCATCTTGCCGCTGTATTTCACCGTTACCTAACTGACCATTGAGAAGCTGTACCAATAGGCTAAAACCGCTTGAGTAAAGTGCTGAAGGCAGCAATGGTGCAAACAGCTTGTGCAGAACGGACAGACACTTCAT
>OFGP01001738.1_pt1 | contig 14669 bp, 15 predicted proteins | sample 1521781 | NCBI WGS metagenome assembly OFGP01 (sample SAMEA3504113, study PRJEB24116) | mouse gut metagenome | biome: mouse gut; feature: mouse-associated habitat; material: faeces | place: Denmark | collected 2011 | reverse complement strand
TCCCCCACCGAATACGCCGCCGATAAGGTTTCCCATGCTTCGGAGCGTGTCACCGAGGAGGGCGTTCACCAGTTCAACAAACAGGGGCAGAAATCCGTCCAGACCACCAAGGAGAATATCGTCAAGGCAAAAGATAAGGTGACAGACTTTAAGCAGAAAAAAGCACAGGCTGTTGCAGAACAAAACGGCTCGCTGATCCGAAACGGGGAAGCGAGCCGTTCTCCTGTCCCCGATGTTCCCAGGCAGGGCGAAATGCCCCAGACCCAGACATGGGCAAGCCAGTTGATAAAGACAAGGCAGCAGGGGAAAAAGACCATCAAGACCACAGCCAAAGGGACGGTCAAGGCGACGGAAAAAGGCGTGAAAACCGCAGGGGCGACATCCAAGACAGCGATTAAGACTACGGAGCAGACCGCAAAGGCGGCACAGAAAACGGCGAAAGCATCTGTCAAAGCCGCACAGAAAACAGCACAGACAGCGAAAGCCACGGCAAAGGCGACAGCCGAAGCAACGAAAACGACGGTCAGAGCCACCATAGCGGCGGTCAAGGCGATTATCGCAGGGACTAAGGCGTTAATTTCTGCCCTTATCGCAGGCGGTTGGGTTGCCATTGTGATAATCCTTATCGTTGTCCTGCTTGGGTGTGCCGTTTCCCTGTTCGGGGGCGGCAGCGAAAGCACTTCCTATACCCCTGTCAGTGCGGAGGTGGAAGCCTACACGCCGCTGATACAGAAGTATGCGAAGCAGTACGGCATCCCCGAATATGTGGAACTGATAAAAGCGGTGATGATGCAGGAATCTGGGGGAAAGGGCAGCGACCCGATGCAGGCGGCGGAGGGGAGCTTTAACAAAAAGTACCCGCATGAGCCGAACGGCATCAAAGACCCCGAATATTCCATTGAGTGCGGCGTGCAGGAGCTAAAGGCGGCTTTTATCTCCGCTGAGGTGGAAAATCCCATTGACATGGAGCGTATCAAGCTTGCCTTGCAGGGCTACAACTTCGGCAATGGGTATATCTCATGGGCAAAGACCAATTACGGCGGCTATTCCTATGCAAATGCGGTGGAATTTTCCGCTATGCAGGCACAGAGGTTAGGTTGGGAAAAATACGGCGACACGCAGTACCCCGCCCATGTGTTACGCTATTATCCATACGGACGGGTATTTACAAGCGGCGGCAACCAAGCCATTGTAGAGGTAGCGTTGACACAGCTCGGCAATGAGGGCGGACAGCCTTATTGGAGTTGGTACGGCTTTGACGGGCGTGTGGAATGGTGTGCCTGCTTCGCTTCTTGGTGTGCTGACCAGTGCGGCTATCTGGAGAGCGGCATCATCCCGAAATTCTCCCTCTGCTCGGACGGCGTAGACTGGTTCAAAGGCAGGGGGCAATGGCAGGATAAGAACTATGAGCCACAGGCAGGCGACCTTATTTTCTTTGATTGGGGAAATGACGGCTCTATCGACCATGTGGGAATCGTGGAGAAATGCGAGAATGGTACGGTCTACACCGTGGAGGGCAACTCTGGCGATGCTTGCAGGCAACAGAGCTATCCAATCGGGAGCAGCTCAATATACGGTTACGGTTTACCTGCTTATTAGGAAAAAGGCGAAAGAATACCAGAGGTTTATTCCTCTGGCTCTTTTGCTTTACATATTCCTTGTGCTGTTCCTGCTATGATAGTCAGCTCTGCATCATCGAAAGTATCAAAGAGTGCATCTAACTGTCGGCGTAGGGTTGTTTTTTCTGTCGGACTGTCAGAATGTATGTATTGGTCTACGGATATGTGGAACATTGTCACAAGCTGAATGAATAACTGAAAGCTCGGATATTGCCCCTCTTTTTCAATAGACTGCAAATGTCTTGCCGAAATACCAAGCTCCTCTGCTAATTCCTCTCTGGTAATCCTCTGTTGTTCACGGGCTTTCATAATCGCCTGCCCTAATTCGATAAAGTCAAAATGTCCTGCAACTTCACTCATTTTTTCACCACCTGTACTGATAATTTTTACTCTATATATTTTACTGAAATGAGAGTTCTGCTTAAACGATGTGAAATCTCTTAAAACATGAGATTTGATTTCTGTATGATGGCGATAAAAATTCGTATTTGCACATTTGATTAGAGCAAAGAGATTTTTTATAATGAGTAAAACAGAAAGATGTTAAAATTCATACTCCATACACACGGAGATGCTAAGATAAACTTGGAGGTGGTCTTTATGGCAAAAATATTGATAGTTGAAGATAATGTAGATACAAATGAAGCACTCTCTGAATATTTGCAGGAAGCAGGACATGAAATCATATCTGCATATGACGGAACGGAAGCATTAGAACTTTTTTCAAATAACACAGTGGATTTGATTGTCCTTGATATTATGCTGCCGACAATGTCTGGGCTTGCTGTATTAAATGCTGTCCGAAAGACAAGCCAGATACCTGTTATCATGCTCACGGCGTTAGAGGACGAATATACGCAGGTATCGAGCTTTGATTGTCTGGCAGACGATTATATGACAAAGCCGTTTTCAATGGTTGTGCTTGGGAAACGTATCACAGCATTGCTGCGTCGGGCAAGGGTAAAGGATGAGCCAAACATATGGAAATATGGTGATTTGACCATAGATTTTTCTGGGTATTCGGCTTGTAATCAGAATGGGAAAGTTGATGTAACACCCAAAGAGCTTGAATTACTGAAGCTGCTGCTTGAGCATAAAGGACTGGTGCTGTCACGGTCACAGATATTAAATGCGGTATGGGGAGATGATTCTTTCGTTATAGACCGTATTGTTGATAGCTATATCAGAAATCTCCGTAAAAAATTGGAGCTTGACTGCATTGTTACAGTAAAGGGGATTGGATATAAATTAGAGGTGGATGCATGAAAAAACTAAAATTATTTCCCAAAACCTTTTTATACACATTTAGCCTAATGATGGTGATTGTTGCCGTGTCACATCTGCTTATATATATTTTACTTCCCACGGTTTATAATCATCGTCAAAAAAAAGAGTTGGAAGCTGATATTGAAAGGTTGTGTGAAAATATTGAAAATACGGGGGATGCCGACAGGCTCTCTTTAGTAACTGAATTTGCAGGAAAATGGAACGCTGATATTCTGGTGCAATATGAGGGGTACGCATATGAAATGAATCTGCTGAACGTAAATGAAAATGAGCCTTCGGAGATTCATGGCAATATGGAAAATGTAAACATCATTGCAGAACAGACGGACGGCAGGATAAAAATATCCCTTACCCAAAACCCAAAAGGTAATACAGACTTTTTTTATGCCGAAAGGATATTTCCAGACCAAAATGGATATGTGAAAACTACCGTATCGAGAGAACAGATTGAAGATGCAGTCAGCACGGTTATTATTATTTTGCCTGTTACAGCGTTTGTCTGTACGCTTGTTTCGGTATTGTTTGCACTATGGTATTCCCACATGATTACAAAACCAATCAAACAGATTTCAAGCGTTACAAAGCAGATGCAGGAATTATCGTCTGGAGCTTATTGTGAAGTGCATACCCATGATGAAATTGAAACATTGGCAGACAATATAAACAGTATGTATGACAGCCTGCTAAAGACAATCCACGACTTGGAACTGGAAATCCATAAGGTAGAGGAAATGGAGGTTCAGAAAACGAATCTGTTACGTTCCGCATCCCATGAATTGAAAACACCTGTTACTGCCGTAAATGCGATGTTGGAAAATATGATTCTGAATGTAGGGAAATATAAAGACCACAGCGTATATCTGCCAAAGTGTAAAATGCTGATGGAACAACTGGCGGTGATGATTAAAGAAATTTTAGATGCTTCAAAAGCTGAAAAAACAGATATGCAAGATGATAAGGAAATTGATTTGTCAGAACTGGTGGAACAGATAGCCGAGCCATATCAGATGATTGCAAAGTCAAAGGGGATTTGCATAAAAATAGACATTCCACAGAAATCTCTTATTTTTTATCCTGTATCCATGATAAAGAAAGTGATTTCTAATTTGCTGTCAAATACAGTTTCTTATACATCGAAAGGTGGAATGATAAGAGTTTATCTTGAAGGACAGAATCTGATTTTTGAAAATGAATGTGTCCCTATTCCGAGGGAGTATTTAACACACATATTTGAGCCGTTTTACCGACCCGATGACAGCCGTGACAGAAATACGGGCGGGAATGGTCTGGGCTTGTATATTGTTGATACGATACTGAAAACCCTGCAAATCCCATATAGATTTACTGCTATGGAGGACAATATGGGGATGCGTTTTACCATTGAATTTTAAAAAGTCTGATAAAAACCGTCTGTACGATAACAGGCGGTTTTCTTATGCCCCAATTTTCAAATAATCTTTAATGATTTTCATACGCCATTCATATTAGAATGATACTCCACTCACATGGGAGATATAGAATGTCAATACGAGCATACGAAAGGAGGAACGGATTTGAACAGCTATAAGAGGGCATTTTTTTATGTAGCAAGAAAGAAAGGAAAAAGTCTGACAATTTTTTTATTGCTGCTCTTGGTAACGGTGTCTGTCATGACAGGCATTTCTATCCGAAACGGGACAGAAAAAGCCGCCCAAACTTTGAGGGAAACAATAGGGGCATCTTTTACCATGAGCGGCAATATCGACAGTCTGAAATTTGATAGGGATGAAACAGGGTATAACGCAGAAAAAATCCCTGTCCCCTCTCAGACGGTTATGCAGATTTTAAGCATGGATGGCATAAAAGCGTACAATGCAGAACAGCATTCTCTTATTCAAGCGGAGGGGATAGATTATCTTTCTGGGATGCCAGACGGTAATCTTTCTGCAAATACGGACACTGCCTGTCAGATGGACTTTGTGAATGGAATTTTGGAGCTGTCGGACGGTAAGCATATCACCGCCGAGGACAAGAGAGCAGCGATTATCAGCGATAGACTGGCAGAGGAAAACCATTTAGGGATTGGCAGTGAGATTATCTTGAAATCAGCTTCCCAAAGCGGACAGGGGCAGATGAAAGTTCGGATTGTAGGAATCTATACCAGTGACAGCAAAATGGAATATGACGATGACACCATCTTTTCAAGCCATGATGTGTTTTGGAAATTATCTGGGCAGGAAACATCTGCTTATGCGGGAAACGTGACTTTTTATGTGAATGACCCAAAAGAATTGAACCATATTGTCATGCAGGTAAAACAGATAAGCTCCATTCAATGGGATGATTATTTTATCCAAATAAACGAATCGGAATATCGGGCAGTTTCGTATCAGCTTCAGACATTGGAAAGGCTTACGGGGATGTTGATTTTTGCAATAATGATTGTGAGCGTGATAGTAATTGCCCTTGTGCTTACGATGCGGATAAGGAATAGGATACACGAAGCAGGGATATTGCTTTCCATTGGAACATCTTCCACCGAGATTACCATGCAGTTTATTTGTGAAGTGTTGATGATTGTTCTATTGGTATTTATAGTTTCGCCTATATTGGGAAATTTTGTCGTAGGACTGGTGGAAACGGCACTTAGAAATATGGGAAATGCAATCAGTATGTCAATTTCACCTAAAGTAACACTGGTGCAGTTCCTTTTAGAAGCATTCATTATCGTAATTGTGGTGATTGCAGCAGCTTTGCCAGTTACCCGAATGAAACCAAAAGATATTTTATCAAAAATGAGCTGACAGGAGGATAAAAACTATGAGTATATGGAAAAGAGCCTTTTTATACGTCATACGGAAAAAGGTAAAAACCGTTCTTTTATTTTGTGTTTTGCTTGCAATGTCTACTTTTATTCTGACAGGATTGTCTATCTATAAAGCAACGGATGATTCTGCTTTGAGCCTGCGTCAATCCGTGGGTGGGAGCATCCGATTGGAATTAGATGAAAGTAATGGTGCAAATTGGCAGTATCAACAGGCAGCAGGGGGAATGATGGTCGAATATGTTGGAACTCCCATTACTGACAAGGATATTCAAAAGATTATGTCAATAGACGGGGTGAAAGCATATAACGGCATAGGTGATGGAAGTGTCTATGCAAAAGACTTTGATTTCATATCTGGGTTTAGTTTTGGTGAGGGAAGCGATTACAGCAGGCTTCCATCTGTCACAAATTCAGAGTATTTTAATTTCTTTACCCGAAAGGCGTTCCAGTTGATAGAAGGACGGCATATTAAGGAGGATGACGACCATGCCGTTTTAATCAGTTCGGCGATTGCAGAAAAAAACAATTTAAAGCTCGGCGATACCATTACCGTACAGTGTAGCTATGATATAGGCGATTATCCAGATGTGAAACTGACAGTTATTGGTATTTACGAGTATAAGGGGGATACTGATTCATTCCAGACTACATCAACGGACAAGCGTAACCGTCTGATTATTGACCATAAGGCAATGCAGGAAATCATGCAGAGGGATGAAATACAGTATGACAATGGCATTGATTTTTATGTGGACGACCCCAGAGAAATTGACAGGATTGCAAAAGAAATAAAGAATCTCGATTTGGACTGGGATTGTTTCTCGCTTACGGTAGATAACTCTGCCTATGAAGCGGTCGCTGCATCTTTAACGTCCATGCAGAGCTTGATTGTCTGGCTGATTGTCGGTTGTATTGTAGTGAGCGTCTGCATCTTGATATTGATTTTGTCCATGTGGATAAAGCAGCGGAGATATGAAACAGGAATACTGCTTTCGATTGGAATCACAAAAGGCAACATTGTTTTTCAGTATATAGTGGAAGTGTTGGTGATAGCGGTCGTGGCTTTTGGGGTCTCTTATTTTACAAGCGGTTTGATTTCGCAGGGCGTGAGTGATTTGATTTTTAATCAAGTAGCTGAATCACAGCCTATGCCCGAAATGGAACTGCCTGATGATGGCTCGGAGTACCTTGATATAACAGGGCAGTATATTCCTTATGACACTTCAAACATGGAAATGGTGGAAAGCGTGGAGGTGAAAGTCATTCCAAATCATTTGCTTTATATTTATGTTTTTGGAGTTTTACTTGTTGTTCTTTCCGTTTCAGCAGCATCCATAACAGTGATACAGATGAAGCCTAAAAAGATACTTGCACAAATGGATTAAGGAGGAATCTATTATGAGCATTATAGAAATTCAGAAAGTCCGCTATTCTTACGATAATAAGCGGAATGTATTAAATTGTATAAGCACGGCACTGGATGAGGGGAAAATGTATGCTATCCTTGGACAGTCTGGGTGTGGCAAGACTACGCTCTTGTCACTTCTGGGAGGTCTGGACAGTCCGATAGACGGACAGATTTTGTATGACGGACAAGATATTGAGAAAATAGGGCTTGCCAACCATAGAAAGAAGAATGTGGCATTTATCTTCCAGAGCTACAATCTGATTGATTATCTGACACCGAAAGAAAATGTAGCTTTAACAGCAAAACTTTCTCCACAGCCGATTTTAGAACGTGTCGGGCTGACCGAGGAAGAAAGTAAACGGAATGTCCTAAAACTCTCTGGCGGTCAGCAGCAGCGTGTGGCGATTGCCCGTGCGTTGGCATCTGATGCAAAAGTGATTCTTGCTGATGAACCGACGGGAAATCTGGACGAGGATACGGCGGCAGAGATTATCTCTATATTGAAAGAGTGTGCCCATCAAATGAAGAAATGTGTGGTTATTGTAACGCACTCGAATGAGCTTGCAAAGCAGGCGGATACTGTTTTCTGCTTGAAGAAAGGCAGGCTACAACAGTTATGAGAACAGAATGGATACACTGCCCTGTTTGCGGTGGTAAAACCCGTAACAAAATCAGAGAGGATACCGTATTGAAAAACTATCCTCTCTACTGTCCGAAGTGTAAGCGGCAAACCTTGATTGAAGCAAAGAACTTGCAAATAATAGTTACCACAGAGCCAGACGCATAAGACGCAGAGCCGATGAACTTGTAAGAAATAATAGTTTGTCGGCTTTTGCATATTTGTGAATACAGAGAAATTCTGATAGAATAAACCTTCCACTACAACACCATACTTTTACAGTATGGTAAGATTGGCATATGGGAGGTGGATTTTAGTGAATACATATAAGACTTCGGAAGTGGCAAAAATCATTGGCATACATCCGAATACAGTACGGATGTATGAGGAATGGGGACTGATACCAGAAGCGAAACGGAAGCCGAACGGCTACCGAGTGTTTACAGATTTCCATATTGAACAACTTCGGCTTGCCCGCATTGCTTTTCAAATAGAGGTGCTTCAGAATGGACTAAGGAAAAAGATTGTAGAAACTGTCAAGATTTCTGCCAAAGGCGACTTTGATAAGGCTCTTTGTTTTGCGGAGGAATACCGAAACCAAATACAGAAAGAGCAAATCAACGCCGAGGAAGCGATTCAGATTGCAAGGCAGATTTTATCTGGCAGGTCGGCGGAACAATCCCTTTGTTTAAAACGAAAGGAAGCCTCAGACTATCTGGATATTTCTATGGATACACTTCGGAATTGGGAATTGAACGGTTTGCTTCGGGTAAAACGGAAACAGAACGGATACCGCTTCTATACAGGCGAGGATATTGAGCGGCTAAAGATAATACGGTCACTCCGTTGTGCCAATTACTCATTAGAAGCAATCCTGCGGATGCTGAATGCCCTTGAGCATAATCCGCAGGCAAATATTGAACAGGTGCTGAACACGCCGAAAGAGGACACCGATATTATTTCCGTTTGCGACAGGCTGATTGTATCATTGCAGGCAGCCGAAAAAAATGCAGAAAAGATAATAGAGATTCTTACCGATATGAAAAAGAAATTTTCTTAACCCTACATTTTAACACCAACCTTTTTTTCGCTGTTAAGATAAGAGCCACAACAGCAAAAGGAGGATAAGACAGATGAATGAAATCATCAGCGTAAAGCAGCTTTCAAAATCATATGGCGGACTGACTGCCGTGCAGGGGCTGGATTTGTCAGTCACGCAGGGGACGGTTTTCGGGCTTCTTGGAGCGAACGGTGCAGGAAAAAGCACTACGATTGAATGTATGTTAGGCACAAGGAAATTCGATGCAGGCACGGTTTCTATTTTAGGGATGAATCCGCTCCTGCAAAGGAAACGGCTTTTTGAAAATGTCGGCGTCCAATTACAAGAAGCGAATTACCAAGACAAAGTGACGGTTGCTGAATTATGCGAGGTAACGCAGTCACTCTATCGGAACGCCGCAGACTATGGGGAGCTTTTGAAACAATTTGGTATTTTTGATAAAGCAAAAAGCATGGTAGGGGAGCTTTCTGGAGGACAGCGGCAAAAACTGTTTATTGTTTTAGCTCTGATACCACAGCCTAAAGTTGTTTTTCTGGATGAGTTGACGACAGGGCTTGATGCAAAAGCCAGACGGGAGGTATGGAAAATCTTATCTGACCTCAAAGAAAAAGGATTGACAATTTTTCTGACTTCACATTTTATGGACGAGGTAGAAGCATTGTGCGATACAATCTGCATACTCAAAAAAGGAAAAGCTGTTTTTTATGGAACGGTAGAAGAAGCCATTGCAGACAGTCCTTATGACAAGTTTGAAGATGCGTATTTGTGGTATTCTGACGAGGAGGTAAGTGAAAATGAGAACATTTAAAACTATGCTGAAAAATGAAATGAAACTTTCTCTGCGTGATATGAACATGGTCATATTTGCAATTTGTATTCCGCTTGTGGTTTTGATTATACTTGGCGTTATTTACGGCAATAAGCCTGCTTATGATGGTGCGGCGTACACGTTTCTGGAACAGTCCTTCGGTGCTTTGACAACGATTGCGGTTTGTGCAGGCGGCGTTATGGGACTGCCCCTTGTAGTATCTGATTACCGAAACAGAAAGATATTGAAGCGTTTTAAAGTTACTCCTGTCAGCCCTGCGATGATTTTAGCAGTGCAGGTTGTGATTTACACGATTTATTCCGTGGCATCGCTTATACTGCTTTATATCGTTTCAACACTCTTTTTTGGATTTCATATGGGCGGCTCTATGATTGCTTTTCTCGGTGGCTATCTATTAGTTATGTTGTCGATATTCAGCATCGGCATGATGGTAGGCGGGATTTCCCCGAACTCCCAGACGGCGAGCGTGATAGCAAGCCTGCTTTACTTCCCGATGCTTATTTTTTCTGGAGCAACGCTGCCGTATGAGGTAATGCCAAGTGCCTTGCAAAAGGTGGCGGATATTCTGCCATTGACACAGGGAATAAAACTATTGAAAGCTGCTTCATTAGGGCTTCCGATAGAAAATGTCTTTGTTCCAATTATTGTTATGGTGGTACTTGCTGCCCTTTGTATCGGAGTGTCCCTTCGCTTTTTTAAATGGGAGTAGCAGGTAACGCAGAATGGCTGTTATGCCCTGCCTGCGGAAATAAAACAAGATTAAAAATACGGGAAGATACAGAACTCAAGAATTTCCCACTGTATTGTCCAAAATGCAAGCAGGAAACATTGATAGAAGTAACAAATTTACAAGTAATAGTCATCAAAGAGCCAGACACATTAGATGCAGAGCCGATGAACATGTGAGAAATCACAGTTTGTCGGCTTTTCTTTTTACAGAACCATAGGTAGATACGTCCACCAAATTAAAAAAAACGGCGATTTGGTGGGCGGTATTGCTATGCCCGAAAGACTTAACAAGCACTCTCCAAACCTGTTTCAAGTTTGGGGGGATTTTTATTGCCTGCAAATAGCAATTTCTATTTTCAAAAACGATATAAAGGGACGGATAACCCGTTAAAAAAATCCTTGCCAATACAAGGGGGCTTTCTACCCCGCAAGTAGAGGTCAAATTTCTACATAATAGAAATAAATTCTCCATAGACCGTAAAGGTGTGACAGCCTTTGCGGTTTTTCTTTTGTCGTTTTTTGCCGGATTACGCCGCAGGGCGTTATTCATCATCGGTTGCCGCTCACCGCCTTCCAATCTGAATTTTCAACAAAAAAATTCAGATTGGAGGAAAGGATATGGAGGGTAATCGCCCAAAAAGAAGAAAGGATAAGTACAATCCTTATACGATATTCGAGAAAGACGGCCAGTATTACGTTTCATTCAAAGATGGACAAGGTGTATCACATAAACTTGAAATCAGCAAGGCGCTGTATGACACGTTTGATTCTTTTGAATTAAGCGATTTGGTATATCTTAACGTGGTGGACAGGCATATCGAGCAGTCCGAGGTGTGGGAAAACACTTTGAATATGAGAGCGATGAAAAAGCCGGACAGCATGGAGGAAATCGTGTTCCGCAGATTTCAGGCAGAAAAGCTACATAAGGCAATCAGCGAACTGCCTGAAAAACAGAAGAAAAGGCTGATACTGCATTATTTTCAGGAGTTGACCTATGTGGAAATCGCAGAGCGGGAGCAATGCTCAACCAGAGCAGTAGAGTACAGTATCCACGGGGCAATGCAAAGCCTGAAAAAGTTTTTTGAAAAAAATTAAAAAAGGACTTTCGGGTTTTGCCTGATTAGTGAGGAAACAGGTGAGGGAGATAAAAATTCCTTCACCTGTTTTCTGCATTTATGTGGTGAATGGGTTCGTACCATGAAAATTTCATACCCATTCATCAAATACATTCCTGTTGTTATCGTGATGAGCGTAAGCCACGTTAGCAGGTACGCCATGAGCTGGATGGGGATAAAAGCAGCGGAATCGCACAGACAGAAAGAAAATGGTTTGCGGCTGTCCTATCCCCATCTAAGGAGCGGGAAATACCGGGCTATAACTACCAGTTTGCTACTGATAAGGCGATAACAGGCAGCAGGGACAATGATACTCCCGTCCAGTCACAAGTCGAGCGTTAGAAGCGTCGCAACAAATGAGGGCGGCTCCGGGCGATCCCCGGAGGGGTGCGAATCCCGTGGAACTGGCCAGCAGCCAGTCGTTTGGTGACTTCCCTTGTGTTTCATAACGCAATATGCCGGGGTGTCGGGGACAAATAGGCATTACTTATAGATTTGTGGAGGATAAAAAATATGTTAGGCAGAATATACCGGGGAGAGATGTATTATGCAGACTTAAACCCCGTGGTAGGTTCAGAGCAGGGCGGATACCGCCCTGTTCTCATTATCCAGAACAATACCGGGAATTACCACAGCCCTACCGTGATTGTGGCGGCAATGTCAGGAAAGATCAGCGAAAAGCCTGATTTGCCCACACACCATAAGGTGAAATCATACGCAGGGCTGAAAGAAGAATCCCTTGTGCTTCTGGAGCAGTTACGGACGATTGATAAAAAGCGTTTGCAGGAATATATCGGGCGGCTGAACCGGGCAGATATGGAACAGGTAGACCGCTGCCTTGCTGTAAGCCTTGAGCTGTGTGTTGGCAGTGAAGCCGGACAGCGACCTTGAAAAAGCGGCAGGGCGGGCAGGAATTGTCTGCCCCTGCGCTACATAGGGAGGGAAAGGAGGCATATTATGAGGTCAGCAGAACAGCAGAGGATGGAAAAGGAGATAAACGGCTGCCAGATTACTTTGTCTTTTTCGGCAAAGCCAGTGGACGGGGTAATGGATAAGATACAGTCTATTTTATCAAAAGCATATGATGAGCGGGTGCAGAATGACCTGATGGATATGATTGGCTTAGAGCTTCCTTGCAGGTGACAAGCCTTGCGGGTGACACTATAAATTTCAAAATCGCACATTTGCGGTTGAAAGAGTTCCTTCCTATAATAATGGCACAGGCGGATAGCCGCCAGCGAACCTTGAAAATTCCATATAGTGCATCCCGTATGAAATTTTTATTACGGGAGGATATAGCCAATGAAAAGAGTTTACACTTTATACAGAGTTTCCACAAAGAAGCAGGTAAACATCAGCGAGAACCATGACAACGACATCCCCATGCAGCGGGGAGCCTGCAAGGAATTTGTAAAATACAGGCAGGATTGGGAAATCGTAAAAGAATATGAGGAAAAAGGCGTCTCCGGCTTTAAGGTGTCCGCCAAGAACCGTGACGCAATCATTGATTTGCAGGAAGCGGCACTGAACAAGGAATTTGACGTGCTGCTGGTGTTCATGTTTGACCGTATCGGACGAATTGATGACGAAACACCATTTATTGTAGAATGGTTTGTCAAGACAGCGGGCGTTGAAGTGTGGAGCGTGAAAGAAGGCGAGCAGAGATTTGAAACGCACGTTGACAAGCTGACAAATTATATCCGGTTCTGGCAGGCGTCCGGCGAGAGCGAAAAGACTTCCATCCGAATCAAGACCAGAATCCAGCAGTTGAAATTAGACGGACTATATACGGGCGGGGCATTGCCCTATGGATACCGGATCGTGCCGAGTGGGATGAAAAACCGGAAAGGGCAGGAGCTGAAGAAATATGAAATCGACCTTGAGCAGTATGTAGTGTACCGGAAAATTGTTGAAAAGACAATCAACAACGGCACAGGCAGTTATGTCATGGCGCATTTCCTGAACGACCAGGGATATAAGACAGCCAACGGGAAAAAATTTACCAGCAAGTCGATTCTGCGGATACTGTCAGCGTCACTTCCGAGGGGTTGTACCAGTGAGGGCGAAACTTCGGAAGCATTGCAGCGATTAAGGATTATCAGTGACGAAGAAGCAGTAAGGATTGACGAGATTCTGAAACAGCGGGCGCAAGTCGATGAAGAAAAACGCCAGCTTGCCATACGGACAAAGGGTGAGGCGATGTTGTCCGGCAATATCTTCTGCCAGCATTGTGGCGGGAGGATAACCACCACCCACCATAAAGACCATTATTTCCGTAAGGACGGGAGCGAATATCTGAAAGATGTATTGAAGTACCGCTGTTACCACAAGGCGAACAAACTTTGTGAGTGCGATGGGCAGACAAACTACATTGCCGCAAAGGTTGATGAAACAGTCAGCCAGATTATGCGTCAGGTATTTGAGGGCATGGACGGTGCGCCGGAAGAAGAAAAGTACAAGGAAATCCTGAAAAAACAGCAGGCGGCACATACCGCCAGCAGACGGAAAACCGTGTTTGAACTGGACAAAGATAAAAAGCAGTTGGAAGTCTTGCAGCGTGAGATTGGAAAAACACTGTTGGGAGAAAGCCTATATTCACCGGAAGATTTGAAAGAGGCAATCAATGTGGTAAAGATAAGAATTGCAGACAGTGAAGAACGTCTGGAAAAGCTGGACAGCGATATGAACCAGAAGAAAGAGATGGTAGAAGCCATCCTGCCAGCCTACCGCCGCTTTAAGAGCTGGGCAGAGGAATTTGACACGGCGGACTTAGAGCAGAAAAAAATGATTGCCTGCCAGTTGTTCGACCGGATTGAGCTGGGGAAAGATTATAACATTATCATGCACATGAATGTTACCTACCAGCAGTTTTGTTCAGAGTGGAAATCGAAAAACAGCAGTCAGGTTACAGCTTGATGATGATATAAAAGTGTGCTTTTCATTGAGCAGAGGCATTATGAGTGTATCCTTGTTGCATATATACAAAATGCAAGTTGATATGGAAAGCACAATACACAAAATTTCCCAAAAATCAAAAAACTGCTTGCAAAAGTTACGAAATCATGATAACATAAACAAGTCGTGAGAACGACATTGAGAAAGAATATTTCTCCCACTCTTATCGGTGTGCGAGCGCACCCGTTGGTAGAGCACACGGCTGTTAACCGTGGGGTTGTTGGTTCGAGCCCAACTCGGGG
>OFGP01001737.1_pt1 | contig 14671 bp, 8 predicted proteins | sample 1521781 | NCBI WGS metagenome assembly OFGP01 (sample SAMEA3504113, study PRJEB24116) | mouse gut metagenome | biome: mouse gut; feature: mouse-associated habitat; material: faeces | place: Denmark | collected 2011 | reverse complement strand
CGGCAGCGTGGTCCAGCAGGCATTTGTCGATCACTTTCATCAGCGGACGCTTTATCTCATAGTTCATAGAGGGTCTGCCTCCTTTTCGTGATTTTGTGTTATATGAGCGGGAAAAACTAAGGCGGGACTACCAAACGGCGGAGAAGATGATGTGTCACTTGCGCTCTGCCTTTTCCTCACGGGCAAAGCGTTCCTCCAGCCGTTCCACGCTCCAATCTTTCTTGAACTGTCCCAGGGGGCCGGGGCCGAACATGGTCCGCGCCCGGTTGTCCATATCCCGCAACCGCGCCCACAGCTCCGGGTGGTGGGTCCGCAGTTTCCGCAGCTCGTCAATGCGTTGCAGGGGACAGCACCAGCAAGAAGCACGGCGGTAAATCTTATACAGCCCGCCAAAGTCAAAGCCCCGGCTGTAACAAATCTGCAATGCCTGAGCCTCGGTGATCTTCCAGTCCACCAGAGGATAGCGATTCTGCGGATCATCTTTACATCGGTGGGCCTCGTCAGCGGCGATTCCAATATAGTGCAGGGCGTTCTTCCCCTTCTCCTGCTTCAGCCGGTTGGCCTCTTTCCGAATCAGGTGTGTTTTGCGCTGTCCAGTACACCAGCGTACCCTCATACCGGGCCAGCCATAGCCCGTCAAAGGCTGACCTTTCGCGATACGGCGCTCAATAGCCCGTTTTTGCTGCTGGGGAATCTCAAACATCATCCACTCGAAGCTGTGGGGATGGCGCAAAGTGGTGATATGGATGCCACGCTCCCGAAAAAGCAAACTGTCCAGTTTGGCAATATGTTCCTCCATTTCAGGAAATTCCATGCCGGTATCCGCATAGAGTACGCAGTCAATGGGCATTCCCTTCTCAATCATCAGGAGCAAAACGCACGAACTATCTTTTCCACCGCTCAGGCTGACAGCGTGATAAAAGTTGCCGTTTTCGTTTGTTTTCGTCAATTAAACCTCCTTAGACGCAAAAAGAAGCCCCGGAAGGAACAAGTCCTTCCGGGGCAAACGAATGATGTGTGGTTAATTGGAGTTAATAGCCCGTCCGGGGCAGTGTGGTGGATTTCCCGTAGATGTTCGTCACCCAGCGGGACACCGCCTGAATCCACTCGCCATTGTAAACGCCGCCTACATCAGCCTTATTTACAAAGGCTCCGGCAGGCAGGCCGGAACGGGCGGTGCAATAGATGTAGGGCTTTTCCACCTGGGCGAAGCCAGCGGGGGCCTGACCAAACACAAACATGATCTCGGTCACTCGCTCATTGGAGGCCAGCCCCAGGGCAACAGGAGACGCAGCCAGGGTGTAATTCCGGCTGGTGGACAGGTTATCCGCCAATGTCTGATATTCGCCGCCGTTGACCCGGTAAACGATCTTGTAATTGCCAGGGCGGTTATAGGTTCCGGTAACAACGGTATCCAGCCGCACCTCCGCAGGCAGGGTGTCCCTCCAATAGAAGCTGTCCAGACGGACATTGGAGCTGTTAGCGATGCCAGAGAACACATAGCGCACCGGCTGTCCGCCCATGACCTCCTTGGGACCGGTCTTAGTGATGGATACGCCGGTGGTCAATGCCTTGTTGGTCACTTCAAAGCGCACGATCTGGCCCTCATGCTCCAAATAAGCAGTGAGAACCGTATCGTTCACACCATAATTTGCGGGAGCCTTGACCTCCCGAATGGTGTAGCGGCCCAGGGGCAGGGGCTTGGACGCCGCCAGACCACGGCTGTCGGTTTTGATGGTATCCACCAGATTGCTGGCCTTATCGTAAATCTCGAACACGGCCCCCTCCAGCAGCGTCCCCTCCGGCAGACCGTTGGTGGGGTTGTAATCAGCGGATTTTTTTACGATCTGAATCTGCGCCGTAATGGGCGTATTCTTCCACTCCACCAGCGTGGTCTCTCCGGCAGTGACATACACGGTTTTCATCTGCGTATCGGGGATATAGCCCTCGTTTTCCAGCTCCCGCAGGTAGTAACGGCCGGAGGTGGTCAAGTTTTCAATGTAGACGTACCCGCTGTTGTCGGAAGTGTACTGGCCCACGGGGGTGTTAGCGCTGTCGTACAGCAGGAATGTTACCCCTTGGATGCCCTTCCCGGTCACGCTGTCGGTCTTATGAATCAAAATGCCGCTGAAAGCCTTGTTGGTAATGGTGACGGTTGTGGCTTTGCCGTCCTGGATGGTGAAGTAGGTGGGGGTAGCGTCCAACTCAAAACCCTTCGCCGCCTCGATCTCCACAGCGTAGTAGTCTCCGGCATCCAGGTCCAGATGGGCGCGGCCCTGCTTATCGGTGGTAATGGTATCCACCAGCGCACCGTCCATCTTCCTGATCTCAAAGGACACGCCGGGGATGCGCTTGGATTTGTCGCTCTCGGAAACCTTGATAAGCTCCAGTCCGCCCTCGGCCTTGTTGAAGAAGGTGAGACTCTGCGCGTTCCCCTGCTTGATGAGGATGGACTGCGGTGTGGTATCCAGCACATAGCCGCTGGCGGTCTTGGTTTCCTTGGCGGTGATGGTTGTGCCGGGGGTCAGATCGGTGAGAACAATGCGCCCGTTCCTATCGGTGATATACTCGCCGTTGTTCGGCCCCATAACCGCACCAGAGCTGTCGGTGACGAGGAAGGTCACACCCTGGATGGGATCGGTGGTGCCGTCCACATACTTCTGGATGGTGAGGGTTTGCTGGGGAGCGTTGTAGAAGGTGAGGGTCTGCGTGTCCTCCGGGCGCACTTCCACCGTCTGCGTCCGGGTGGCCTCGTCAATGGTGTAGCCGGGAATCGTCCTGGTTTCCTTGACCACGATAGTACCCACCACGCCGGAAATTCGGATTTCTCCGTTGGCATTGGTGGTATACAGGCCATTGCTGGACAAGTGGCCGTTGGCGGTGTCCACATAGCCGCCGCCAGCATAGGTCAGCTCAAATTCCACACCGGACAGCGGCTGCTTGGTGACGGAATCCAGCTTGCGGATTACCAGCCCACCAGCTCTCTTGTTCCAAAAGGTCAAAGACTGCGCTTCGCCTTCCTTAATGGCGATACTCTGGGGCTGGCCGTCCAGGATAAATCCATCCACCGTCTTGGTTTCTTTAGCGGTGATGGTTGTGCCGGGTGTAAGGCCGGAGATCACAATGCGCCCGTCATTATCCGTGGTATAATAGCCGTTGTTCGGCCCCACCACAGCGCCGGTGCTGTCCGTTACCAGAAACTCCACGCCAGCGAGAGGTTCATTCCTGCTGCCATCAATATACTTCTGAATTGTCAGGGTATTGGCAGGAATGTTGTAAAAGGTGAGCGTCTGTGTCTCCTGCGGATTGACCGTAACGGTCTGGCTCTCCCGGCCCGGTTCAATCGTATATCCAGACAAAGGCCGGGTTTCCTTGACTATGACTGTACCTACGATGCCAGAAATATGGATTTCGCCGTGGTCATCGGTGGTGTAAAGCCCCTTGCTGGATAGGTGCCCGTTATCGGTGTCCACATAGCCGCCGCCAGCATAGGTCAGCTCAAATTCCACACCTGCCAGCGGTTTCCCGGTCTGTTTATCCAGTTTCCGAATAATGAGAGAACCAGCGGGCTTGTTCCAGAAGGTCAGGTTCTGCGCCTTACCAGCTTCAATCCTGATGCTCTGGGGCCGTCCGTCCAGAACGTAGCCGTCCACCGTCTTGACTTCCTGTGCGGTGATAGTAGTGCCGGGTTCCAGCCCTTCCAGCACGATTTCACCGGCATTGTTGGTGTAGTAGATGCCTCCATCGGGGTTCAGAGGCTTGCCGGAGCCATCCACTACCTTAAAGGCCACGCCAGCCAAAGGCTCATTGGCGGTGCCCTCGATATATTTATGGATAGTCAACGTCATTTTCGGGTCGTTCTCGAAAGTAAGGTCATTGCCGCCAGAGCTACCGCCGCTGCTGCCAGAGCCGTTTCCGCCTCCGCCATTGACAATACTGTTTCCAGAACCGTTTTTGACAATGATGGTCTTGGGCGTGGTATCCAGCACGTATCCATCGGGGACTCTGCTCTCCGTGACAACAACGGTGCTGCCGGGAACGAGGCCCGTCACAACAACGGTGCCGTCCTTCCCCGTGACATAGCGGCCAATGATGTTCCCGTTGCCGTCCTTCACGGTAAACTCCGTATTGGGCACGGGCTTTCCGGTCACGGAGTCCAGCTTGGTCAGGGTCAGGCTGCAAAGAGGCTCATTCAAAAAAACAAGGGTCTGTGTGTCCTCCGGGTTGACGGTGACGGTCTGGGTCTGGGTGGACTGGTCGATCACATAGCCGGGAGCCGCCTTGACCTCCTTGGCAACAATAGTCCCGGTCACGCCGGAAACGCGGATTTCTCCCTTGTCGTCCGTGGTGTACAGGCCGTTGCTGGAGAGGTGGCCGTTGGCGTTATCAACAAAGCCGCCGCCCGCATAAGTGAGCTGGAACTGCGCCCCGGCGATCAGATTGCCGGAAACACTGTCCTTTTTCTGGATGACCAGCGTACCAGCCCGCTTGTTCCAGAAGGTGAGCTGCTGCACCTGTCCGGCCTTAATGAGAATGTCCTGTGGAGTGCCATCGAGGACATATCCCTCCACAGTCTTGATTTCACGGGCAATCACGGTAGTTCCCGGCTCAATGCCGCCCAGAACGATCTCACCAGCCTTATCGGTGTAGTAGGTTCCGTCGTCCGGGCCAACAGCGGCCCCGGAGCCGTCCACCACCTTGAAGCACACGCCGGAAAGCGGTTCATTTTCAGTGCCCTCAATGAACTTGCGGATAATCAGGGTGGTGGCGGGTTCGTTGTCAAAAATCAGGCTGTTGGCAACGCCGGTGCGGACAACGATATTTTTCGGGGTTTCATCCTTGATATAGCCGGTGGGGGCCTTGCTCTCGGACACTACAATGGTGGCGTTGGGGGCCAGCCCGGAGACTGTCGCTGTTCCGTCCGTCCCGGTGATATACCGGCCATTGTTGGGGCCGATGGCCCGGCCCTCGCTGTCCCGGACCAGGAACTCCGCCCCTTTCAGCGGCTTCTTGGTCACAGCGTCCCGTTTGAGGATGGTCAACGTGCAGAGGGGGTCATCGTAAAAGCGGAGGGTCTGCGTATCCCCGGCATTGACCACCACAGTCTGCGGGGTGGGGTCCGCCTGATAATTGTCCGGGGCCTTTACCTCGGACACTACATAGGTTCCGGGGAGCAGCTTGGACAGGACGATCTGGCCGCTGCGGTCGGTGGTGTACAGGCCGTTGCTGCTGGTCAGGCCCTCATTGTCCGGGGTCAGCTCCCCGTTGGCGTTGGTGATTCTGAATTGAGCGCCGGAGAGGGGCAGTTTCGTTACGCTGTCGTACTTCTCCACGATCAGCCCGCCCTTGGGGGTGTTGGTGATAATGATAGTCTGCGTATCGCCGTTGGCCCCAATGACCACGTTGGTGCTGGGGCTGTCCATGACATACCCTGCCGGGGCCTTGGTTTCCGTCACCACATAGGCCCCCGGTGCGAGGTTGGTAACGCGGATTTCGCCGTTGCTGTCGGTCACAAAGAGGCCGTTCTGCGTCAATGTGGACGTGCCGATCACACCGTCCAGACCAACCTCACAGCCTGCGGCGGTAGCCACCCGGAACTCCGCGCCGGGGAGGGGCTGGCCGGTCTGACTGTCCCGCTTCTGGATAATCATGGAGCCTTTCGGCTGATTCTTAAAAGCAAGGGTGACAGTACGGCCCTCCTTGATCTGTACGGTCTGGCTCTGGGTGTCGATGATAAAACCGGCAGGGGCGCGGGTTTCCGTAACTACCACGCTCTTGCCGGGTTTCAGGCCGGGGATGCGGATTTCGCCGTTTTCATCGGTGCGGTAAATGCCGTTGCTGTCCCCGATCAGACTGCCGTCCGCGTACATGATTTTGAACTCGGCATCCTGGAGTGTAATGCTGGGGTTGACGGAGCATACCTTTCTGACAAGCAAAATCCCGTCCGGGGCGTTGTCAAAGCGGACGGTAATGACACTCTGCTCCCCGCTGTCGGCCAGAAACACCGTCTCGGAGGCATTGATGATGGAATACCCGTCAGCCGGGTCTACCTCCTCCACCACATAGGTTCCACTTTGCAGCCCCGTCCAGATGGCGGTGCCGTTCTTCCCGGTCACTTTCTGCCCGATGACAGTGCCGCCCGTGCCGGAAGTGCCGCCCAGATAGCGGAGCTGGAAGGTGCATCCCGGCAGAGCCTCGTGGGTCACGCTGTCGTACTTTTCCACAATAATTCCATTCAGCGGCTCATTCTGGAAGGTCAGGGTCTTACTCTCGCCGCCGTGGATAATGACCTTTTGCGTGGTGGGTTCCTTCATCTGAAAGCCGGGGGCGGGGGCCACCTCGGTCACGGTGTACTCGCCGGGGTACATCTTCTTCCCCTGTTCATGCACCTTGATTTCGCCCCTGGCATCGGTGAAAATATACCCGTAGTCGATGGAGCCGGGGGCCTCCGCCGCCTCGCCGTTGCTGGTGTAGGTGACGTGGAACTTGGCCCCCTCAATAGGAGCGCCCGCCACGCTGTCCTCCTTAAAAATGGTCAGCTCCGGGGCCTTGTGGTTGCGGAAAACCAGCGTCTTTTCATCGCCTGGGTGCAAGGAAATTGTCTGCACACGGTCTTTGTCCTTATCCGGCAGATAATAGGGCGCGGGTACAGATTTCTCCGTCACCTCATATGTGCCGGGGGCAACCCGCAGGGTAGCCTTGCCGTCCTCGCCGGTAGTCCAATCGTCCTGATAGTCCCCGTTGATAGCTTTTACGGTGAACACAGTGCCGGGGACAGGCTTACCACTGTCAGCGTCAACCTTGGAGATCGTCAGCTCCGGCTTTTTAAGATTCTCAAAAATGACTTCCTTCTCATCGCCGCCATTCAAGCTGATGGTCTGGGTTGGCTCATCACTGATACAGTACGGCTCCGGGACAGACTTCTCCGTTACGCGATAACTGCCGGGAGCAACCCGCAGCTCCACGGAGCCGCTGGCCTCGGTGGTAACTTCGTGGCGGTAATCGCCGTCAATGGCTTCCAGCAGAAACACCGTACCGGGGATGGGATTGCCCGTACCCTTTTCAATTTTGGTAATTTTCAAAAGAGGCTGTTTGAAATTATCAAAAATCAGCTCCTTATTGTCACCAGCCTCCAGCCAAATGGTCTGCGTGGGTTCATCCCCCACCACATAGGGGGCGGGAACGGACTTCTCAACCACTTCATAGCTGTCCACGGGGATATTGGAGAGGACGGCCCTGCCGTCTGCGCCGGTAGTCACATCGTTGTGGTAGCCGTAGTGGATGCCCTTGATCTCAAAATGGGTATTGGGGATCACATCTCCAGTCTGCGCGTCCCGTTTCAGAATCGTCAGGTTGGGGAGCCGCTTGTCGGAGGCTGTCACGGTGACGGTGCCGCCGCCGTTGATAGTGGCCTGATCCACATGGGCGATGACCGGCTCTGTGAGGGTGGCGTAGGGAGCCGGGGCACTCACCTCCACAAAAGCGTACATTCCCTCGGTCACATCGGTGACGGTAATGGAGCCGTCCGCTTTGGTGGCCTCCGTGCCGACAATCTGGCCGTCCTTGATGATGTTGAACACCGCGCCGGGGAGGGGATTGTCGCTGTCATCCAGTTTGATAAGTTTTACCTTTACCTTGGCGTCATTTTCAAACACCAGGGCAATGTCGCTCTTGCCGTCCCAGCGGAAGGACTGCTTAGTCTTATTCACATCGGGGCTTTTGGTGTAGCCCTCCGGGGGTGTCACTTCCTCGGCGGTGTAGCTGCCAATGGGCATATCCTTCCAGGGAACGTCGGTCAGATAGCCGCCCTCGCCGGTGATGAAGGTTCCAGTAAAATCATTGTCCACGCCCTCAATTTTAATGACCGCCCCGGCGAGGCCCTTGGTGGGGTCATCCGCGTCCACCTTGCGGATACTGCCCTCGCCGGTGATTTCGGGGCTGTCGGCAAAGGTGACGGTTACGGTGTTATTGCCATTGCTGGGCAGGACCACATACTGCGGGCCAGCGTTGTCGATCTCATAGCCCTCCGGGGCCTCCAGTTCAGTCACGGTGTAAGTGCCCGCTTCCAGGGCGGACAAGGTATAGGTTCCGCCGCTACCCGTTACGATCTCCTTGGAGTAGGTGCCGTTTTCAGAAGTCACCTTAAATCTCGCTCCGGGCAGGCCCTTGTTGGGATTGGTGCTGTCTACCTTCTTGACAGTGAGATCATACTTCTCACGGGTGATATTCAGTTCCCCAATCATAATGGCCTGTACGTCGCTGGCCGGATGATAGTTAGAGCCGGGGCCAGTGTAAGCGTACTCATAGACGGCGCAATCGCCCCATACGCCCTGCGCCCCCAGGTCGAGGATATACTGGGCGCGGTCACGGAACGATCTGCCGTCCATCGTATCGTCAATGCTGGTATAGCTGGTATGCTCCAGATTGTTATAGACGTACAGCAGTTCCTCGGCGCAAGCGGTCACGGGGTCTGCCAGCAGACCGGCCTTGTAGCGCCAGACAATCGCCTGCACCCAGGCGTTCATCGTCCATGTGTAGTCGCTGTCCCACACATCATCCACGTTCAGGGCGTGGGCTTGATCGGTAAATACGCCGGTAGAGTGGGCGTAGAAAAAGGCCATCATGGTCTTGACGGTGGGATCGGAAATGGACTGGGGATTACCCCACGTGTGGCCCTCCAGGGACCAGCCCATGCCCTTGCCTTTCTCGGCGCAGAAGCCCATGGTACTCTTTCCATTAAGCCCAAAGTGCATCTGGTGGAGATGGCAGGTGCCCAGAGCCGGGGATTCATATTTGACCCCGTTATGAGTACAGTCGTCCATCTTGATGGAGCTGGGGCTTGCCGCCAGCGCCGTGGCAGGCAGCAAGCCCAAGATACACACCAGCACCAACAGCATAGCCGTTATGCGGGTGAGGGAGAACCGGATTTTTTTCATATGTTAAAAAACTCCTTTCCATTTTGCGGTATAAGAAAAGGCCCTTCAGCATGGGGCTGAAAGACCTTTCCATATCCGTATTCAGTTATTCGTAGGGATTGTGGGTGTTCGGTCTGCCAACGATCATATAACAGTAGGTTGCGCCGCCGCTTTCAGTCACACCCACGCCAATACCGTCACAGTCTGGCTTTATCATGGTTTCAAAGTGTCCTGAAGAATTAAGCCAGTTTTCGTGGGCGTGTTGGGCTGCATCCTCTGCGGCAACACCAGTGAATACCGTCAGGTTTATGCCAAAACCGTAAGGATAGCCGCTGTCAATCACGGCTTCGCATTCCTCCTGGGTGTGGTGCCAGGAATACCGCTGATCCGAGAGGGCTTGTGCGGCGTCCATCAGGGCCTCGTTGACTGGCAGCTCCGCCACGCCGTTGGCCTTGCGGGTCTGATTGATAAGCTGAATCAATTCCTGGCGAATCTCCATGTTGTCCGCCAGGGCGGAGCTGGTTTCACCGGCAGGAGAGGATGGACCGTCCGCTTCCACGGTAATTGTCACGCTCCCTGTCCGCCCGTCCGGGGCGGTCACGGTGATGGTGGCCTTACCAGGAGCCTGCGTCTTGGCCGTCCAGTAGCCCAGCACATTTTCTACACGCACAATGGCGGGGTCGCTGGAGACTGCGGTACAGCCCGGTTCCGAAACGATCAGGCCGCTCCCTTCCCCCGCTTTCAAGGTGGTCCCCTTGTAGCTGCTCACCCGAATGGAATCCGTCTGTGCCGGGGCTGTGCCGGTGTATGGCGCGTCGCTGTCAATCTGAACGCCGTCCTGCCAGTATACGTTGAAGCCCACCGCCTGTCCAATGTCCCGCAGCTTCACATAATTGTTGCCGCCAATGCTGTATGCGGTCATCTGAACCTGCTGGCCGTCCACGTAGATGGGCTGGACAGATAATTCCGCTATGACCCCTGCGGCATAGGCGGTCCCACCGCCGAACAGCACCGCTCCAACCAGCATACCCATTACGAAAGTGAAATACCTGTTTTTCATTTTGACGCCTCCATTTCTGTCTATCCGGGAGTTAGCTGCATCTAACCAAGTATATCATAGCAGAAATGGAAATATTTGTCAAGCGGTTTTGCGAAAGTTTTTCCTTAACTTTCGATGCCTTTCACGCACCAGCGGTATTCCCGCTCATTCCTCACACAAGTATAGAGGGTGATCTGGTTGTCGCTGGTGGAGGCGGTGCCGCTGTTGTCCGTCTCGCTGACCTTCTCCACGCTGGTGACAGAGTAGGTGCGGGTCCCCTCCTTGGTGGTGAGGGTGATGCTGTCCCCGATGCTCAGCGTATGGATTTTCCCGAAATAGGAGTTGGTGCCCCGGTTGTGAGCGGCCAGACAGACGTTGCCATTCCAAATGCTGGTGTCGGTGAAATGGCCCACGCCCTTGGTCAACGCCGCGCTGTCCGTTCCCTGGACGATCTTGGCGGTAAGGCCAATAGCGGGAATATGCAGACTGCCCAGGGTTCCGTCCGTATAGTAGCTGTCCTGGGTCACATCCGTATAGCCAACGCCGCCGCTCCCCGTCCAGGTGCTGGTGGAAAAGCTGTGATCGGGGAGGTTGGGCAGAGCGGAGCCGTCCACGCTGGGCAGGGTGGTGTAGTCCACATTCCCCAAGCTGTTGACCAGCCCGCCGTCCATGCCGCCGGGGGCAAGGTTGGGGGTCAGGTACTCGCCGGAGTTGGGGAGGTAGCTGGTGGGCGTTCCGAAACCGGGCGGCATCCGGGCGGCGGTCTTGCTCCGGTTCGTGTTCTGATCTTCTTCCTCCCGGTGAATGACCTCCTGGGAGGTGGGCTTGCCGAACAGATAATCGTCCGCTCCATCAAAGTCGTACTCCAGGGCGCTGGCCGGGGAGACGAACAATGTCACCAGCAGAGACGAAATAAGCAGGGCCTTCAAATAGGTTCGCAGCTTCAAGTGTCTGATCTCCTTTCTCTCATTTTCATCACGCTCCACCCGCCAGCGGCCAAAAGTGCGGCAATGCCGCCTGCACAGCCGAGTACGGAGAGCATTGTAGAGGGTGCGGGGCCGCTCTGGGGCGCAGGGGGCATCTCCTGAGACGTATCCGCCCCGGTCAGGCCGCTGTCCTGGGGCGCGTTGGTTTTCGTATCGTGATAGGGCACATCCGTACAGCCGAAGATGGCGGTATAGGTCACGATCTCGCAGTTGGTTTTGGCAACCTCGCCGGTGTAGTCCGCTGTGACGGTGTAGCCGGTGGCATAGCGGCTGGTGACGGAGCCGGTATAGCTGGCGGTGGCGGTATAGCGCACCACCACATCCTCACCCTCCATATTCGTGGAATCGGACCACTTCACATCCGCCAGCGTCAGCGTCCTGCCGCCCTCTGTCACCGTCTTGGGAACCAGGGACAGGTCCGCGTCGGACAGGTTGGGATAGGTCCGGCTGGCGGAGAGGTTCCGGGTGGAGGTCTTGTAGCCCTTGACCTCCGCCTGGACGCTGTTGTAGTCCAGCTTCAGCATTCCGGCATAGCCGTCCTCCGTCTCCGCCTCGATCTCCGGGGCAAGCTGCTTCAAAATCTCCCCCAGATCGCCGGTGGCGCTGTCCGTGGTGACGGTCTTGGTCAGGGGCTGGGTATCCACGCCGATCTCATCCTTCCGGGTCATTTCCATCAGGTGGAAGGTTCTGCCGTATTCCTCAAAATCCTCTGTGGGAATACCGGCGGGATCGTCTGAACGGGAAAGCTGGTAGACCTTGCGGATGCGGGGCTGGTCAAAGTCCCCGGCGGTGTAGGATTCTACCTCCACCGGGTAGTAGCAGGCAGCGGAGCGGTCCGCAGCCAGGGCGGGGGGCGAGGCCGCGCACAGAAGCAGTGCGGCAGTACACAGCAGCGTGACGATTCGCTGTATTTTCATAACGATCAGTCTCCTTTCTGAATTTTGTGTGATTGCAGTTTGAGCCGATATGTACTAAGGCGGGACCCGCAGGCGGCGGAGCAGGTTGCGGTGGGTCAATCCTTATCCCCTCCCTCCGGGCCGGACGTGGCGAAATAGGCTTCAAATTCCTGCCGCTGGGCGGGGGTCAGGGAGGTGAAGTGTTCCCCCTCAAAGCCGCACAGCAGGAACGTCCCGGCGATGAAGTCCCCGCTGTCCGTGGGATTCTCCCTGTTGGGCATGAGCTTCATGTGCTTGCCCTCGCTGTTGCAGATCAGCATGACCCGCTGGGGCAGGTAGCACCCGGCCTCGATAGGCCCGCCCACAATCTGCTGAAAGGCTTCCAGCGTGTCCTCCACCTGGGTGGGGCGGGGAGCCTCGCCGGGTTCTACCACCAGAATGTCGATTTTGTTTGCCATACAGAAATCCTCCTTCGTCTGTCCGGTTTATATTCCAGCCGCGTCCTGGGCCATATCATGGCTGACCAGGGATGCGTAATACTGGCTGATGGTCATGGGCGCGTTGTAGAGCGCCGCCAGGGTGTACGCCTTGATGTTCTTCACCAGCGTGGTGTTCTGGCTCAGGCTATCCAGAACGTAGGCGATATGCTCATGGTTCAGCTTCAGAAACCGGCTCTTGACCACGCCGGTGGGCATTTCCTCTCCGGCGATACGGATGAAGTCCCGCCGGGAACAGCAGACCTCCACCATAAGCTCCACATAGCCCTCCAGCGTGTCCGCGTCGTAGGGATGCTCGGTTAGGAGCAGGTCAAAGTCGATATTTTCCTGAATCAGCTCTCTGTATCTGTCCATCTCATCCATCCTCATCCGGCTCTTGGGCCGACCAGAAGGGGGAGAGGTGGACGGCGCGGGGGTAGGGGGAAGGATGGATGGGTCAGTATCGTTCAGATCAGTATTTTTCTTTTCAGTCTTATTAGGAGCGGAAAAATCGCAGTCAAGACCGCGTGTTTCCAGCGGTGCAGACTGCGGAATTTCCGCAGTCAAGAGTGCGGCGCTGTCCAGCGGTCTTGACCGCTGATTTTCCGCAGTCTGGGGAGCCGGAGGCGGCGGGGTCTGTCCCGGCTTCTGGGGCTGGCCGGGTTCCGGGGGCAGGACGAAGTTCTTGACGTAAATCCGCGTGGGCCGTCCCTGGCCCTGCTTCTTCCGCTCGATCAGGCCAATGCCGTCCTTGTCCAGCTCTCGGAACAGCTTTGTGGCCTTGTCCTTGCCGCAGCTCATGAGGTTCATAGCGTCCTCCTGGGTGAAGTAGATGTAGACACGCCCATCGCTGTCCATCCAGCCGTTTTTGATGGACAGCCCCATACGGTCCAGTAGCAGGCCGTAGAGGACCTTGGCCTCAATAGAAACGCTCTTGTAGCGGGGGTCTGTCAGCAGGGTCTTGGGGATGCGGTAAAAGCTGTACTGGTCCGCTTCGGTCCCGTAATAGTAGTCCAGGTTCAGATTTGACGGCATAGTGATTGCCTCCTTTGTGATGTGCGGAAAAACAAAAAAGCGCCCTGGTGACTGTTGATAGTCACCAGGGCGCTCATGCTTCTGCCGCTTGTCATTTTGGCCGTAAACGCAAAAAAGCCCACCCGCAACTGAATTTTAGTCAGTTGCGGATGGGCTTGTCTGATTGATTATGCTGCCGATCTCACACGGACACACAGCCCGTTCATGGGGAGGCCCTTGTACCCAACGAGGTAATAATCCTCTCCGTTGTGCTCCACAACGGTCCGGGTCCAGTAGGGAACATCGTGGTATTCGTCCGTCACCAGGGCTTCAACTGTGCTTCGGCAGTCGTAGAAGTGACCTTTGGCGGTCCGATATTTCCCAGCGGACCCTTTCCGTAGGGTGCTGACCTCGGTGATGGGCTGGGTCAGATAGGAAATGTACTCCTGCACATCCGCCAGCCGGTCCGTGATACGCCGCAATTCCTCCAGGAGAAGGAGCTGCTCGCCATCAGCAAAATCAATGTCGAGGCCGCTCAAATCATCATAGTCCGGGTAGGTAGAGAATTTGAGAAACTGCGCAATGCGCTGGTTCAGCTTGACAGCCTCTGAAAGCACCATTTGTAAATCAGCCATGTTAAGACCCCTTTCCTATAAATGTTGAATTTTCCACGTTTCCAACAAAGACACGATCACTTCCTCCATTTGCTGGGCGGTGTAGGTCTGCGGAAAGTATTGGCGCAGCCTCGTTTGCTTTAAAACTACCTGTACAGCGGCGGGATGTTCCGCTTTCAAAAGGGCTTCAATGACGGTGGGGGTCAGGGTGCCGTCCTTGCTGTGCTGCTTGATCTTTACAAGTTGGCCTTTGCTTGGAATCAGATTCAGCTTGTCCATCACCGATACAAGGTTCGTCTGTTCCTGCGCTGTCAGAGCGGAAATATAGTCGGCGGCTGTGCTGAACGACAGTTTATCTTCGTCCACCAAGACCAACAGGGGCGGGATCAGCTTCGTCAAAGCTATGTACCGAGTAATTGCCAAGCCACAGCTTTCTCCTGCTTCCAGTGCAATCCTTTCTCGCGCTGGTAACTTTGGAACGCCGCGTTCTAAAGTGAGATCACGCCGTTGACCCTGATGCTTCAAGGCTTCCAGTTTCATTTTATAGGCAAAGGCTTTTTCGCTAGGCAGGATTTTCTCCCGCTGGAGGTTGCTGTCCACCATGATAATAGTCGCTTCGTCATCATCCAGTGTCCGAACGAGTACCGGCATGGTGGCCTTACCCGCCAGCTCACTCCCCCGCTTGCGCCGGTGGCCCGCTATGATCTCATAGCCGCCCTCTTGCCGGGGGC
>OFGP01001734.1_pt1 | contig 14691 bp, 15 predicted proteins | sample 1521781 | NCBI WGS metagenome assembly OFGP01 (sample SAMEA3504113, study PRJEB24116) | mouse gut metagenome | biome: mouse gut; feature: mouse-associated habitat; material: faeces | place: Denmark | collected 2011 | reverse complement strand
GTTGCATTCCCCTTTCTATTACATGTAATATCATGTATAATAGAAGCCGGGTGGTATAAATAACGGGGAAAATACACGGATTTTTGACAAGAAGGAGTGGGATTATGAAAAAAGAATATCGTGAGGCAATTGAAGATTCTCCTGTCATTGCGGCTGTAAATACCTTTGAAGGCCTGGAAAAGGCCCTTACCTGCGACAGCCATATTATTTTTATTCTTTTTGGGGACATATGCAATATTTCTGAAATTGTAGCAAAAGTAAAAGCCGCCGGAAAACTGGCTGTGGTTCATATCGACCTGATTACAGGTCTGGCTTCCAAAGAAATTGCTGTGGATTTTATTAAACAGCGCACGAAAGCCGATGGTATTATTTCCACCAGGCCAGGATTAATCAAATATGCAGCCAGATTATCTTTATTCACGGTACTCCGCTTTTTCGTCATTGATTCTCTGGCTCTTACCAATATTGAAAAACAGCTTCAGAATGTCCGTCCGGATGTGGTGGAGGTACTTCCCGCCCTGATGCCCAGAATTGTCAGCAAAATCTGCCAGATGGCCAATGTGCCTGTTATTACCGGCGGGCTTGTGGACGATAAAGACGACGTGATTTCCATGCTTTCTGCCGGAGCTTCCTGCGTCTCTTCCACCAGCGAAGAAATCTGGCAGCTGTAGTTATGTTAAGGAGGTGTTCTCTGAATGAACAGCGAAAAACAGGCCCATTCCCACGTACATGACCAGGAACAGGCCCATTCTCATGTACACACCCATGAGCAGACGCAGGCTGTGCTGAACCGCATGTCCCGCGCCATCGGCCATATGGAAGCTGTGAAACGGATGGTGGAAGACAACAGGGACTGCAGCGAGGTGCTGATACAGATTGCGGCTGTCCGCTCCGCCATCAATAACATTGGGAAACTTATTCTGGAGGACCACATCTCTCACTGTATTGTGGATGCTGTAGAACACGGGGACAGCCAGGCGTTAGAAGACCTGAAAAATGCCATTGAACAGTTTGTAAAATAAAAAAATGTGTATACTTCATAACCCTCCGGCGCGTCCCTGCCCGGAGGGCTTTTATCTTACGGGAAAACCATACGTCATTAAAACTTCCGGATGCCTTCCTCTGCATCTTCCGACGTATTTTCAATTTGTTTAATCACGATATAATAACTGTAGTCTTCGCTGACTTTTATCTGTATTCTGTCTCCCACTTTATGTCCCAGAATAGCTTTTCCAATGGGGGATTCCGTACTGATACGGTTCTTCATGGAATTGCCCCGGATGGAAGTTACCAGGCGAAACACCTGTTCTTCGTCATCTTCCTCAAAATACACCGTCACCGTATTGTTGATTCCCACTTCATCTTCTCTGGAGGAATCAGACACAATCACTGCTGTTTTCAGCATCCGTTCCAGATAGCGGATTCTGCTCTCATTCTTATTCTTGTCCTTTTTGGCTACATGGTACTCAAAGTTCTCGCTTAAATCTCCATGGGCCCTGGCCTCTTTTACGGCTTCCAGGGCTTCTTTGCGCACTACCAGCTTCCGGTATTCTATTTCTTCTTCTATTTTCCTGACATCACTTCTGGTCAGCTGCTCTCTCATATTATCTTCCTCTCCTGATTCACATTTTCTCTATATCAAGGGAAATTCCATGGTTACTGCGAAAGTGTCCTCCCCTTCCACCATAAAGAATTTCCCATTCTGCAATTCTGTCATCTTCCGTACGCTTTTCAGTCCAATTCGGTTGCTCTCCACCTGTTTCATCCGCTTGCGCCTCTCGTTCAGGAACACCATCTGCAGGCTGCCTCTGTCCAGAGCCGCCTTTACAGCCACCGGCGCTCCTTTCTCTCCATATTTCAGAATATTGGAAAAAAGATTGTTGAACATACGCCGGAACAGCATGTGGTTTCCCAGGATTTTTGCCGATTCTTCCACCTGAAACTCCGTCTCCACGCAATACCCTTTCAGCCGCAGGAACTCCTGATGTCCCTCCAGCTCTTCTAACAGTTCTCCCAGATAAATTTCTGACAGCTCTGTCTGTTCATGGGTTTCATATACCAGTGCATATTCAAACATTTTATCTGACAGGGTTCGGATTTCTTCCACCTTTTCAATACATCTGGCAATATATTCTTCCCGTTTCTGCTCCGGGCATTTTTTCTGTCCCATAATCTCCAGATAACCGTATAATGTAGTCATAGGTGTTCTCAAATCATGGGAAACAGAACTTATTAAATCATGATTTGCTTTCTTCCCCTCCTGCTCTCTGCGGATATTGTCATCCAGCGCCAGACGCATTTCATCCAGATTCCTGGCCAGAATGCCAATTTCGTCTTTTCCCTTCACCGTAACAGGGTGCTCCAGGTCTCCTTCTGCCATAACGAGAATCTCATTTTTCAGCCTTCCCACATAGCGCATTCTGTTCCACACATAAATCAGTACAGGACTGAAAAACAGCATACTGATTATCAGGGCAATCAGAAAATAAGGCAGCACAATTTTAGCCTGATGCATGGAATAAATCATTACCTCTCCCGTGATATCCTGAAATTCCAGGGCGCCCATATAGTCCAGTCCACGATAATATCCCACATCGCCATACCAGAACATATCGCTGATAAAAGAGTCCCATACCCCTGGCTCTATGCCGTAGAACTGAAACAGACTCTCCTCGTCATAAAAAGCCATCATGGTATATCCATCGTCATATTTTTCCACATCCAGAAGTTTTTTCAGTTCTTTTTCTCCTGTTTCCTTAAAAGAAATATATTTCGCTTTCTCCTGCAGCTCTGCTGCAATCTCAGCCGGATTAAAGGAAGTCAGTCCCCGTTTTACCAGTTCCGTATACACCCAGGTCTGCATCTGCATCATATACCGAAAGGAAAACAGGCTTAAGACTGCGCAGAGAATCAACAGCAGAAACAGTCTTCCGGTCATTTTCCGGGGAAACTGAAAGATTCTGTCCCGTATGCTCTTTTTCCCATGCTTTTTTCTGGCTGACGTTTTCTTTTTACTCACAGCGGTATCCCTTCCCCCAGACATTTCTGATAATTTTCGGATTATGCGGTTCCTTCTCAATTTTTCCCCGCAGGTTACGGATGTGCACCATTACCGTGTTGGCAGCTCCATAATAATAGTCTTCTTCCCAGATGCTTTCGTACAGCCGCTGCACTGAAAAAATCTGACCCCGGTGCTTTCCTAGCAGGTACAGAATGGAAAATTCAATATCCGTCAGTTCAATCTCTTTGCCTTCCAGCAGGACTTTCTGCTGATCCTCATAAAGTTTGATTCCCGGCAGTGTGATGATATTTTCTGAACCCCGATGCTCTGTTTTCCTGGCCTTTTCCGGGGTTTCTCCTGCTTCCTCTTTGCCCTTGTAAACCTGATATCTGCGAATCAGGGCCTTTACTCTGCTCATAAGCTCCTGATAGGAAAATGGTTTCGGCAGGTAATCGTCTCCTCCGCTGGAAAATCCCAGTGTTTTATCCTCCACCTGGGATTTGGCGCTCAGAAATAAAATGGGTGTGTTGCTGTTTTTACGGATTTCCATGCAGGCCTGATATCCGTTCATATTGGGCATCATCACATCCAGTATCACCAGATCGTAGCCGTTCTGCTGAATTTTTTCCAGCGCCTCTCTTCCGTCTGCGGCTTCCTCTACCTCGTATCCTTCTCCGGACAGCAGAATATTTACCACTTCCCGTATTTCCTGATTGTCGTCCACTACGAGAATGGACGATATGTTGTTTGTGTCCATAATTGATGTCTCCTTCTGCCTGACCCCTGCTCCGGAGCCTGCGGCTCTTTACGCAGATTATATCACACCCCATGTTTCTTTTAGGAATTCTTAAGAATCTTTAAGATTTTCTTTGATGATTTTTTAAGATTTTACTTTTATACTTTTCCTTGCAGTCGGATCTGGTACTGACTCGTTGTAATTTATCGGGAGGATATTATGAACAGAATTAATTACCGTACTTATTTTTATCCCTTTCTTTTACTTATATTTACCCTTGGCTGCGTACTGCTTATTTTGCCGGAAAACGCGCTTTTCGGCTCTGCGGGAGACTGGTTCAGCCAGCACCTGGCTGTAGCGGAACAGTTCCGGACCATTTTCCATGAAACCGGACAGATTCTGCCGAATCTTACCCCGGCCGGCGCCGGCAGCAACATTTACGATTTTTCCTATTATGGCCTGCTTCGGCCGGATGTGCTGATTTCCTTCCTGCTGCCCGATGTTTCCATGGGCCGGATTCTTTCCGGCTACGCAGTTCTGGAACTGATGGCAGGCAGTGTGCTCTGTTATTACTGGCTGAAAAAACATCTGGCCATTCCCTTTTTCGGATTTCTGGGCGGAATTCTTTATTCCTGTGCCACATGTTTTTACCATGCTCATCACCAGATCATGTTTGTAAATTATATGCCTTTTCTGCTCCTTGCCCTGCTGGGTGTGGATCGGCTGGTGGAGCAGGAAAAGCACGGGCTGCTTGTAATTTCTCTGGTCATGGTTTATCTGCACAGTTACTATTTCGCTCCCGCGGTTCTGGCGGTAACAGGCCTCTGGTTTCTGTTCCGGCTGTATACTGAAACAGAGGGAACTCAGAAACCCAGACGGGCAAAATACTGGCTGAGACTGTTTTTTTCCATTGGAATTTCCATTGGAATCGGGGCCCTTCTGCTGCTGCCTACGGGGCTGGATCTGCTTTCCACCAAAAAGGACGCCGGCACTCCCCCTGCCTTATCTGAACTGTGTTCCGTGAATTTTTCCATGGAGTCACTGCTTTACCGCCCCTATGGATGCGGGCTGACCATTCTCTGCCTTTATACGCTGCTGTTAAGCATCCGGCGGAAAAGCACACGGATTATGGCTCTGATACTGCTGGCCTGTCTGACCCTGAATATCTGTCCTTATTTACTGAGCGGCCTGCTGTATATCCGCTATAAGGTGCTGATTCCGCTGGTTCCGCTGCTGCTGCTGCTATGTGCCCGCACACTGGAGCTTCTGTTCACCGGGAAAGAACGCCACAGTCTGATCTGCGGCCTGCTCTGCCTGATACCGGTATCCCTTTTTGAACTTCCTAAGGAGGCTCTGGCAGACGTCATCCTGACAGCCCTGGTCTTTGCTGTAATCCATCTGGCAAAAGGTCTCTGGGGCGGCGGACATCCGAAAAACCACACTCCGGACCGGACAGAAATCATGCTCCCCGTATCATACCGGAAATTACTTCCTTTTCATCTGCTCCTTTGTCTGGTTCCGGCGGCTGTGTCTGTAACAGTGGGACAGAAGGATAAATTTATCTCTCTCTCAGACACCCGGCAGGCTGTTTTTTCACAGGAGGAACTGGAAGAACTTCAGCCTGAGGAAAATTATCGTTTCGACTGTCTCACAGAGCCTTACGCCAATGTAAATGTGCTTCCTCTGCAGGGCATGGGGCGCACCACCATGTATTCCTCTGTAACAGACAGCAATTATGCAGATTTTTATTACAATATTATGAGAAATCCCATCCGGGTCCGCAACCGGGTGGCACTGATGACAGACGCCAATCCCTTTTTCTCTTATCTGATGGGGATTCGGTATATCCAGACTGCGGATTCCCATATCCCCTGGGGATATGAACCCATTGCCCAAAAAGGCCATACCATTATTGCGGAAAACAGTCAGGTACTTCCCCTGGCCTATACCAGCACCTGCCGGATGGCTCAGGAAGAATTTGACAAACTGGAATTTCCTTACACGCTGGAGGCTCTGACCAGATATACCATTGCGGATATTTCTCCGGGAGAAACATCAGGCTCCGTGAATGAGGGCGCTACTGCCGAAAACTTCCGGAAGACTTCCCGGATTACCCCGGTTTCCCTGAACCACCTGACAGAAAAAAAACTGCCGGATTTATTTGAGGATTCGGCTGCCTCCTGGCAGCAGGAAGATGGTTCTGTACTTTCCCTGTCTCTGAAACAGGAAACAAAAATTTCACTCCCTCTGAAAAAACCTTTCAAAGACAGGATTTTAATCTGTTCTTTTGGGGTGGAATCACCTGAAGGCAGGGAAGTAACTGTGGATATCAACGGCATACGGAATAAACTTTCCGGCAAAAACGCTCCTTATCCCAACCAGAACCATGTGTTCACTTATCTGATTTCTTCCAGTCAGACACTGGATTCACTGGATATTACCCTGAGTCCGGGAACGTATCAGCTGTCAGACCTGCAGTTCTGGATTATGGATACTGCCGCCTGGGGCAATCCTGGCATATTGCCTGCCGATTCTGAAAAAACAACAGGAAATTCTCTGTTTCAGGGTACTGCTACCTGTGAGAAAGACGGTTTTTTCGTAACCTCTTTCCCGTTCCGTCAGGGATATAAGGCCTGGGTGGACGGGACACCGGTTTCCCTGCAGTCTGTCAACGAAGGATTTGTAGGATTCCCCCTGACTGCCGGAACCCACGAGATTGTCATTTCCTATGTACCGCCAGGAAAAACGGCCGCCGCTGCCATCAGTCTGATATCGTTGTTTCTGTTTTTTACCGGCATACTGCTGGAATATAAATATAAAAGAAAAGAGGAGTTATGATGAAAAAGTATTTTAGTTTGAAAAGCAACCGCCAGCTGCCTGTCTCTGCCTCCGGAAATTCTCTTTCGGAAATGTTCAGTTATCTGCTGACAGGCGGAGCCACCACCCTGATTAATTATGTGGTCTATCTGACCCTGCTGCATTTTAAAGCAGATTATCTGACCGCCAACACCATTGCATGGATCTTTGCTGTATCCTTTGCCTATGTAACCAACCGGATTTTCGTGTTCCATTCCGAGAATCAGATCGGAAAAGAACTGGTTTCTTTTGTGTCCCTCCGATTTCTGACCCTTCTCACAGAAAATCTGCTGCTGACACTTTTTATCCAACACTGCCAGTTCCACCCCATACTGTCCAAACTTGCGGTGAGTTTTGTCACGGTAATTGCCAACTATGTTATCTGTAAATGCCAGATTTTCCGAAAATCCGCCGGATATCTGAATGCCCGCCCCGTATCACAGAAAGGAGAGGAAATTCATGAATAAGCTGAGTATTATTGTCCCCTGTTACAACGAAGAAGAGGTGGCTGCCCTTTTTTATCAGGAAACACTGAAATGCGTCGTCGCCATTCCAGATCTGGACTATGAATTTATTTTTATTGACGATGGAAGCAAAGATCACACGCTGGATATTCTGCGGCTCCTCTGTTATCGGGATAATCATTGCCACTATTTCTCCTTTTCCCGGAATTTTGGAAAAGAAGCAGCCATGTATGCGGGACTGGAACAGTCCTCCGGCGATTACTGCGTAATCATGGATGCGGATTTACAGCATCCGCCCGCACTCCTGGCTCCCATGTACCAGGCCTTAAGTCAGGAAGGGTATGACTGCTGCGCCGGAAAACGCATGGGCCGGGAAGGAGACGGCGCCATCCGGGGCCTTCTTTCCCGCGGCTTTTACAAAGTCATACAGAAAATGACCCATATGGATATGAGCGACGGAGCCGGAGATTTCCGCATGATGAACCGCACCATGGTGGACGCCATTCTTCAGATGAAAGAATACAACCGCTATACCAAAGGTATTTTCTCCTTTGTGGGATTTGAAACGAAATGGCTGGAATTCCAGAATGTGGAACGGGCGGCCGGAACCTCCAAGTGGAATCTGAAAAGCCTGTTTTCCTATGCTTTTGACGGAATTCTCTCCTTTTCCACCGCGCCTTTGAAGCTGCCCGGCCTCCTTGGAATGGTTCTGTTCCTGATTTCCTGCTGTATGGGGATTCTGGCACTGGTTCAGCAGACAATGTTCCATCACAGCATGGGAAGCCTGTATGGGATCTCACTCCTTGTCATCTTCCTCAGCAGCCTGCAGATGATGATGATATTCATTCTGGGAGAGTATCTTTCCAGAGATTATCTGGAAAATAAAAAGCGTCCCCTTTACCTGGTGCGGGAACGTGACAGACAAAAAGGACCTCTGGCCCAGACCCACGAGGCATATGACCGGAAAGAAAATCCAAAAGGCGCTCCCGAACCAAAGGGAAAAGCCCGCCGGGGACGTCCGGTGCCTCAGTCTCAAAAAAACTGCCGCTTACGATTTTTCATCGTTGAAGCGGCAGCTTTTTTCAATAACACACAATTTCCTTAATATAAAATTCCCGGCCGCTGAGCATATCGCAGTCGCCGCTCTTACACTGGGGACATTCTCCCTCATGTTCCACCAGGGGGAACACCGTGCCGCACTGGTTGCAGCGTCCGTTGGCAGGCATGATTTCCACCCGCAGCCGGCTTCCTTCCAGCATGGTTCCGTCCGCAGCAGCCGGATATACTTCCTCCACATACTTTGCATAGCCTTTATCTATGGCAGCCACGCCGCCTTCACCCTGCACAAGCCCAACCATGATTCCGCATCAATTTTTTCCACCTGGTTTTCTCTGGCAAATTTCTCCACCACGTCCACTACCTGCATTACCACGCCCAGTTCATGCACTGTCTTCCACCTGCTTTCTGTTTATTAAAGGATGATTTAATAACTTATTAAAATTTTGAGAACTTCTTAATTTTTTCCTCCGAACAGGCTTTTCACCTTTTTGGCGGCAATCTTACCCTGGCGTTTCACCATCTGTTTTACCACTACCGGTTTCATGTCCAGGAATTTCACTCCTTCACCGTCATAAACACGTTCCAGATGAATGGCGTCAAACTTGCATTTGGTGGTACACTGTCCGCAGCCCACGCACATATATTCATCCACAACGGTGGCGCCGCAGCCAAGGCAGCGTTCTGTTTCCCTGCGCATCTGTTCTTCGGTAAAGGTTCCTCTCAGATCCCGGAAACTCTCCTCTGCTTTCTTCTCAGAACGGATGGTGTTCGGACGCTGACGGGGTGTATTGTCAAAATCTTCAATCACTGCCGCTTCTTTATTCAGTTCTTTATAAATCCGGCGATCCCGGCCATATACAAGGCTCTGGCCATTCTGTACGAAACGGTGAATGGAAATGGCTCCCTGTTTTCCTGCTGCAATGGCGTCAATGGCAAACCTGGGCCCGGTATATGCGTCTCCTCCTGCAAAAATATCTTCCTGCCCGGTCTGATAGGTAAAATCATCTGCAATAATGGCGCCATTTGCCTTTATCTCTGCTTTGGAGCCTTCCAGCAGTCCGCCCCACTGAATGGACTGTCCCACAGAAAGAAGCACATAATCCGCCTCCACGGTCATTACATCATTTTCATCGTATTTTGGGCTGAATCTGTGATTTTCATCAAAAACAGAAATGCATTTCTTAAATTCAACGCCTTTTACTTTTCCGTTTTCCACCAGAATCCGTTTGGGTCCCCAGCCATTCTGAATAACAATATGCTCTTCTTCCGCCTCAATAATTTCTTCTTCGGCTGCAGGCATTTCCTGACGGCTTTCCAGACAGAACTGCTGCACGGTTTCCGCTCCGGCACGCACTGCAGTACGGCTTACGTCAATGGCCACATTTCCGCCGCCTGCTACCACTACTTTTCCGCTGACTCTTCTGGTCTCGTCCTGATTCAGATTTCGCAGAAATTCAATTCCGGACAGCACGCCCTGGGCGTCTTCGCCCTCAATGCCCACTTTTCGGCCGCCCTGGGCACCCGGCGCCAGATAAAATGCCTTGTATCCCTGGCTGCGCAGTTCATCCAGTGTGACGTCTCTGCCCACTTCCACTCCGGTTCTGAATTCCACGCCCATTTCCCGGATAATCTCGATTTCTGCCGCCACCACATCTTTTTCCAGACGGAACGCAGGAATTCCCATGGTGAGCATACCGCCCAGCTTCTGTTCTTTCTCAAAAACTGTGATAGTGTAACCGTCCAGCGCCAGATAATAAGCACAGGATAATCCGGCAGGCCCGGCACCCACGATGGCAATTTTCTTATCGCTGTAATCGTGACGTTTTGTGGGCAGGAACCGCCTGTCTTTATCCAGCTCCTGCTGGGCAATAAATTTTTTAATCTCATCAATGGCAATGGGTTCGTCCACATCTCCGCGGGTACATGCGTCCTCACAGCGGCGGTTGCAGATACGTCCGCAGACTGCCGGCAGAGGATTTTCATGTTTGATCAGCTCAAGGGCCTCTTTATATCTTCCCTGAGAAGCCAGTTTTATGTATCCCTGTACGCCGATATGGGCCGGACAGTTGGTTTTACAGGGCGCTGTTCCGGTATCCACCACGTCTTCCCGGTTAATCCGGTAATCAGGATTCCACTTGTCTTCCGTCCATTTGGTATCCCGCGGTGTTTCTTTGGTGGTAATGTCTTCTGTCACCGGCTGGGAGGAACACAGTTTCTGGCCCAGTTTCAGGGCGTTGACCGGGCAGTTTTCCACGCACTGGCCGCAGGCCACACAATTATCCTTATTCACTCTTGCCACATAATTGGAGCGTACCATATCGTTATTTTTGAACATTTCCGCGGTACGCAGAGAAAGGCAGCCGCAGCCGCAGCAGTTGCAGATGGCATGGGTTTTTCCGGAACCGTCAATATTGGGAATCTGATGCATCAGCCCGTTTTCCTCTGCCTTGCGGATAATCTCAAAGGCTTCCTCTCTGGTAATCTGGCGTCCTCTTCCTGTCTTAATGTAGTATTCTGCCGCATGGCCCATCTGAATACACATATCTTCTTTCAGATGGCCGCAGCCTTCTCCCATCAGCTCCCGGTCTGTCCGGCAGGAACAGTCTGTCACCGTGAAAATATCATTTTCATTCAGATACTTTGACACTTCTTCATAAGAAGCCCGGCGAGTATTTCCCTCGATGGCTGTCTCTATGGGAATCACGCGCATGAGGCCCACCCCTACCGGAAAACTGCCGGAACTTTTGGGCCCTCTCACGCGTCCATAGGCCTCCATGGCATATCCGATAATGGGATATTTCTTACAGTTTTCTGAATTATTTACAATCATTTCCATGGTTCCGGGAATCCAGGTCTCCGCCCAGAACACTTCTTCTCCATCTACTGTATTCCAGAAACAGACTCCGTAAACGGCCAGCTTTTTTAACTGTTCAAAACAGTAATCTTCCGGCTTTTTCACGATGCCGGCAATCTGAGCAACCGAGCGTTTCTCGCTGATTCCAAGGCCCATGCCCACTTCCGCCATATCGTCATCCACGCCGGCTTCCAGGATTACATATTCCGGATCATCCCACTGGTAAGCGCCTTTGGATCCCGGCTTCTTTCTTCCGATATGATTGGCCAGATCCAGCACTTTCTGTTTGTATTCACATTTATACCAGTCCGGAAAATACATCCTTGTCAAATCTTTCATTCTATTCGTTCCTCCATTTCTTTACTTCCGTACGGAGCCAGTCGGCCCATTCTTCTATTCCTTCCCCTGTTCTGGCAGAAACAGGTATGATTTTTATATTTGGATTTAATTTTTTTGCCCGCTCTTTGCATGCTTCCAGGTCAAAGTCGAAATATTCCAGCACATCAATCTTGTTGATTAACAGCACATCACAGATACTGAACATCAGGGGATATTTCAGGGGCTTGTCATCTCCCTCCGGCACGCTTAAGATCATGGCGTTTCTGGAAGCTCCCGTGTCAAACTCCGCCGGGCACACCAGATTGCCCACATTTTCCAGAATGGCCAGGTCTATTTCTTCCGTACCAAGGCCTTTGATGCCCTGACGTGTCATATCTGCGTCCAGATGGCACATGCCTCCTGTATGAAGCTGGATTACTTTGGCTCCTGTCTTTGAAATGGTGTGGGCGTCCACGTCAGAATCAATGTCTGCTTCCATCACGCCAATCTTCATCTCATCTTTAAGAGACTCTATGGTGCGGGTCAGGGTGGTGGTTTTCCCGGCGCCGGGAGACGACATCAGATTCAGCAGAAATGTTTTTTCCCGTTTCAAATCCTGCCGCAGTGCTTCCGCATCCCTGTCATTATCTTCAAAAACGCTCTGCTTAATCTCCAAAACTCTGAATTCACTCATTTACTTCTCCTCCTTCTCCTTCCGGTTTCTGGTTGAACCAGATTTTTTCACTTGCTGCACTTTGATATAATTTTAACATTCCCCACATAATAAGTCAACAAACCCGTAATTTTTCGCCATTTTTCACGAATTTCCCACTTGATTTTAGACAGAACTTACAATATAATAATGTTAATGCATTTATTGGTATATGGTTCTACCAGATTACAGGAGGTGTTTTATGGAATTTCAGAAACTTTGTGCGCCCTCGCTCCACGAACTGTTTGTACAGCAGTTAGAGCATTTGATACTGTCCGGTAAACTGAAAACCGGAGAAAAACTTCCCACAGAACGCCAGCTTGCTCAGTCCATGCAGGTAAGCCGTGCTGTGGTAAACGGCGGCCTTGCAGAACTGGAACGGAAGGGCTTTGTGATTATCAGGCCAAGAGTGGGCGCTTTTGTGGCTGATTACCGCCGGGCCGGAACACTGGAAACTCTGATTTCCATTATGAACTACAACGGAGGGCATCTGCGTGATGAAGAAATCCGCTCCATTCTGGAAATCCGTATCGGCCTGGACTGTTTTGCTGTTCAGCTTTTTCTGAAACACGTGACAGACGAGGATCTGGAACTTCTTCACGAAAAAGTGGAAGCCATAAAAAAAGCCGCTGCTGACAGCGAAGCCGCCAGAGCCGCTTTTGAATTCCAGCACGAACTTGCTTTTTTATCCAAAAATACTCTGATTCCTCTGATTTTCCATTCTTTCCGCATCCCGGTGCTTACCCTCTGGGAACGATTCTGTTCCCTTTATGGAATTGACGCCCTGTATCAGAATAATTACACCCTGTGGTCTTATCTGATGCGCAGGGATCTGGAGGGTGCGGTCAAATGGATTCACGATTCTGTAGGGGAAAGCATCCATGGTTCCCGTGAAATCTATTACAGAAGCTGATCCTCTGTTACAGTTCATCCTCTCCGGTGCTCATAAATCAGCCGAAAGGACCAGCCGGTGTCTGGAAATTACATGATTTCGACAGGAAACCCTCTCTTCCCAGGCATTATGCCAGACCGGCCTGCTCAACATCTCTGCCGAGCAGGCCGGATTTTTACCGGGAAAGTTTTCGCTTCCTCAGTAAGAGCAGCTATGGAGCCCGCCAGAGGGCGGGCCTGACGCAGCAGCAGATGGCGGACAGGCTGTACATAAGCCATTCGTACTACCAAAAGCTGGAGTCAGGGGAACGGAGGGGAGACATCGCCATATGGGATGCGCTGGAGGACATCACTGGCGTCCATCAACGGAAGCTCCGAGAGCTTTCAGAAAGCCATCCATGCAAGACAGAGGGACATTGAGGATGTCTGCAAATCGATAGGTCGGCTGTAGAGGTGAGGGATAAGGAGGAAAGCTGATGGGAACAGAAGATAGCCATCAACATAGCAATGATTTTGAATAGGAGGGCAGCAGCAATGAGCGAAGGAAAAGATAGCCTGGTATATGTATTCTACATACTTGGCTGCGCCGTTGGAATTATCGTAGCAATCTTACTTTGAGGGCATGGACTGGAGGAGCCAGATGATGTAATCCGCAGCCACTGTGGTGAGGATGCCCGCTATGAAGCTGATGATGCGGTTCAGCCAAAGCTCGGAGCGTTCCAGGGCGTACAGGGAGGACTTCCCTCCGGGACGGATGGCATAGGGGCGGTTGCTGTTGTCGTGGCATGAAAGCGCCACGCACCCTGCAGCCTCCAAGGATTTCAACACCTTAAGCTTGGCCTTTGTGTCAGAAAATCCCAAGGCGGCCTCCCCGGCAACAGTATCATTGTTGTCATACCATATATCTTCAAGTGCCCGCAGGCAGATGCGCATCCGGATACGCATAATGATTCCGTTCATGGCAATTCCTCCATGGAATGATTATACCAAGGGGGGATGAGGCTTGGCAAGCGATTTTTTAGAGAGAGGAGGTGCCATATGGTCTATCCAAAACCATTCATGAGGCTCCAGGAGCTGCATCGGCTGGGGCTCCCGAAGGAGTTCGTGTTCACTGCCTACAGGTCGAAAGGGCAGACGTTCGCCCAGAAGATCGACCCTACGAAGCCGAACAGCCCCATCATATTTGACACAGATGGGTTCGAGAAATGGCGGATCGGCCGCTGCAAGGCGGAGAACGCTGGCATCCGGAGGGCATGATGGCCTTTCGGGCAAGCGATGTTGACGGTTCGTATGAAAGGAGGAGGTGCATGAGCGGAAAAGATGTCAATAGATATCTTACGCTGCTAGACAGGAAGCTCTTCATCGTGGCACATTCCGGAGTGGAGTGGAAACCAGAGTATGGTCCGGAAATGGAAGCAATCGACCAGGAGCTTGCAGAACTGCAGAAACTGGTAGACCAGGAGCATGGAAAGAGGAGAGGAATGGAGAAAGAGGTACAGATGAAAGCATTCGCAAATGAATCAGAGTTCGATAAAGCCTATGAGGATTTCCTGGCAGGTTGCCTGCAGAAGGCAGGGAGGGAGGTCGTGGACAGCCACGCGAAGATGGAACGTAGCTTCCAGAGCTACCTGGACGCATTCGAGAAGTGGGTGTTCAGGAATGCCTACGAGGGCGGCTATGCCGCAGCGCTGGCAGGGGCAGCAGACGCCAGAGGGCAGGGCTGCCGAAACGGGGGCGGAAAAGAGGCGGTCATGGAGCAGCTGAGGGGCGAGGCCCTGCAGGCGAAGCGGGAAGCTTCGG
>OFGP01001733.1_pt1 | contig 14699 bp, 20 predicted proteins | sample 1521781 | NCBI WGS metagenome assembly OFGP01 (sample SAMEA3504113, study PRJEB24116) | mouse gut metagenome | biome: mouse gut; feature: mouse-associated habitat; material: faeces | place: Denmark | collected 2011 | reverse complement strand
CCGTAGCCCCGCTCACCGCAACCGTCTGCACAAACGGCGCCGCCCCTCCGGTCCATCCCGCTGCCGGAAGCGACACCAAAGTCACCTCCCGCAGACGCTCCACCGACGCCTTATTATAAACCTCATTATTCAACAGCTTCTCAATCACCCCGCTGGCCATCTGGGCACCGTCCGCCTCCGTCTCCCGTGTCCACTGCTCCACATCCAGCGTAAATTCCGGTGGATTCTTAATCTCAAACGCCATACACTTCCACCCCCTTAAAAAATCTCATCCATATCATAAATCTGAGGAATATCCGCGTCCTTCCCCTTCCTGAGAAACGTCCGGTACGCCACCAGATCCCCCTCCGCATCATACAACCCCATCTCCGAGATCTCCTCCCCGTCCAGCTCCCCGGCCTCCAAAGTTGCCGTATACCGACAAGTCGTCCGCCCCTCATTCACATATCCATGAGACGCAATCTCCTTCGAAAGAAGCTCCTGGTACAGACCGACCTCATTGCCCGTGGCCTCCACCGGCTGTCCGTCCCCGTCCACACCCCCGTTCCCCCACGCCATCCTCGTGATCGCAGGAAGCGCCGCGTCCCCCGCATGCGCCATACAAAGCTTCCTTCTCCCAGCTACCGTAATTACACCCTTATGATCTGCCATATTATACAAACCTCCTCATATAAGTTCCACATCGTTCCTCACTTCGCCCCAGCATCTGGAAGTATTTTTCCTCAGTTGCGTTCTGAAAAATCCTTCCGGATCTTCTTTCGGACCGATGCTGTTTTTATTTAAAATTGCTCCCTGCCTCCATTCAGCCTTCTGCCTCCGCCAAGCTTCCAAACGCCGTCCAGATAATTCTGATTCTGCACCATAATCCCCCCGGCTTCCGCAGCACAGGCCGCAGACGTCCGCACCCGGCACCCTTCCTTAGACGCCCCCTTCCACTCCGCTTCCATCCTGACGGAAAAAAACGTCCCGTTTTCCGTCCGTTCCTCGATGCCGGCCCGCACACCCATCCGAACCGGATCCTCCAAAACCTCCCTGACTTCCGACCCAAAACGCACACAGACCGGATAAAGCTCCGCCCGGTCCCTGCTGTGATAACCATTCAACAGCTGCTCTTGGTCCAGCTTCCAGGTCCTGTCCAGAAAAAGCCTTGGAACATTATTCTGAGGGTAAAAAACCATCCGGAACCGCCCCCGCGCGCCGGATCCTGCCGAAACCACACCACTTCCCCCATACCTCCCATACGCACAAAGCACCATATTGGCCGGACAAATCGGAATAACCGTCTCATATGCCCTCCGGATCAAACCCGTCTCCTGCTCCATCAAATACATCCGAATCTCATACCGCTCATGCAGACATTCCACCAGAAAATTTCCATCCCCAACCACCGCAGCCAACATATGACGCAGCATAGACAACGTATACGGCGGCCGCAGATTATACCGCATGAGGATAGCCGCCTTCCTGTGTTCCAGCGTATCTTTGGCCGACGGGACAATTCCAAGAATCTTCTCCATCCTTGAAACTCCATACCCATCCGCCGTTTCCATAAACATATTTTTCAAAACCCGGTCCGCTGCCTCCCAGATCAGACCAAATTCCGGATCCTCCGCTTCCAAAGCCGCACGAATCTCCCGGTACTCCCCCATAAACAAAGGAAGATAAGACACAAGATCAACCTCTCTGATCATAATTCCACGCCCCCCAACACCGGAACTTCATACTCCCCTAAGACAAGATTCTCCTCCGAACCATTTACCGTCGTCTGACGAATATCCAGAATCCCAGAAACACCCAGAATCCGTGTCTCTATCTGACTGATTCTAACAACCAGGCGGGAAACATCCGCCCAAGTCCTCCGAAGCTCCAAAAAATAATCAGAAACCGCTGCCAAGACAGGCCCCTGCACCTGATCCCATTCATACCCCGCCTCAAACATCATATCCGCTCTCACATGCAGCTCGACCGCCTTTGCACTCTCCACGGTCACCACATGCCCAATGGGCGCCAGACCACAGCCCTCTCCTTCCTTCTCCCCTGGATCTATGATGTTCTGGACCGTATCAATCAAAGCAGACGAAGCAGCCCCAAACTCCGAATCCAGGATCGTCAAAAGCACCGTTCCCCCGGTGGTCAGCTTCCTCGCCTTTCCTGCACGATACACCGCATCCAGCCAGGATCCCGCCTCTCCACTCACAGAATCCCGAATCCCCTCATACCAGCGCTCCACCTCCGGCGCAGGAATCATGGCAGCCGGAGAAATGTCACAGTTCCAGACCCTGGTAACCTTCGTCCTGCCCACTCCCGGGATCCCATTCGTCTTCTCCAAATAATCCCGCACATTCCCGCCAAAAGCACTCTCCCGAAAAGAATCAAAATACCGCTTTCTAAGATCCTCTGTCGCCTCCTCATCCTCCCCGGGAATCAAAACCTCCACAAGCTTTGCCGACTGCAGACCCCTTATATATTCCATCGGGATCATAGAACCCAAAAACTGATTGCCGATCCTTCCGGCCGTCTCACACTCCACCCGGTATTCATCCTCCGAGATTTTCTCCGTCACAAGATAATTAATATCACCAATATTAAATCTCTGCCCAGTCACATCAATCCCAGACGGAACAAACACCCCACGCAGTACCGCCCGCGTCGCCGCATACGGAGAAATCCCCCTCTCCCGGCAGCGCAAAATCAAAAACTCCCTGGATGCCGTGTCTCCAAAAGCCTCCCGCAAGATCGTATCCAGTTCCAAATACAAAATCTGAAGCTCAATCGCAGTCGGAGAATGCGTGTCCCAAATAACGGACCCTTCCCGCTTATCAAACTGATCCGGAACACACTCCAACATTCTTTGAAGAATCACTTCATATGTAACATTCTCATACACTAAAAATTCACCTCCTTCTCCCCTTGCACATCTCCGAAAACAGTATGCACGGTAAATGTCACATGAACCACTCCGTTTTGAGGAAAATCAAACTCAAAATTATCAACACTCCGAATCCGATCATCGCCAAGAAGAGCTTCCGAAATGCGCCTCTTCAATTCTGGACACACATAAGTTACCGGCTCACCAAAAAGATCCAAAAGCTCAATCCCATAATTCCAGCTGTACAAAATATATTGATAACGTTCCGTCATAAGGATTTTAAAAATTGCCTGCCTTACCGCATCCAGTCCATCCGTATATCCACGGATACTCCCCATATTCGACTGCATCCTGTAAGTAAAACTCGGCTGCTCCTCAATCTCAAAATCTTTATCCAGAAAACCAACCGTCGAAGGAATCATCCATTGCCTCCGATCCGATCAAGCACAACAAATTTTTGACCTTCCTGCTGCCGAAGAATGATCACCTGCTCCCCAACCTCAAGCGCATTGTGCATCAAAAAATTTTTCTGCCCCACAATACCATGAAGGTGAGACGGTGGAGCAGTTGTCTTCCCATCAGAAGAAAGAACTCCCATTTCCGTATCCCACTGTACCGTCACCGTTGTCATGTAGTCCGTAACATTCCTTGTCAAAATCAGCTGACCTTCACCAAGCACCATCTTTTGCTCCACATTGATCTTTAGCGGTGCACTCGAAATAACCTCTCCAAAATACACATGGACAGGCTTTGACGCTTCCCTTTCATCCCTCGAAGCCTTCTTCATGGCCGCCACCAAACCATTCGCATCAGCCAACAAACTCACCCCCTCGCAAAGTCAGATCCATCCAGTGTTCACTTTCTTTGTATGTATGCTTGCAGGTCTCCACCAACATAAAATTGCGCAATTTCATATCCCCAAGGTCAAGGTTCACCACAATCATGCTCCCGGCCCTTACCCGGTTATCTCCCAAAACATTGGTAAGTTTCAGGTTACGGGTCTTCTTGTTATACAATTTCAGAAGGGCATCCACTTTCGCTATGCCATTTTCTCCTTTTTTCAGGGTGTCAAAATATTGCAGAATGCCCCATTTATTGATGTTCCCGGAATCCTGAGAAATATAGACTTCCCGGAACCCGGTTTGTTCGTTGTCATAGGTCAGCTTGATTTTATTAAAAGTATTATCATCGATTGATGAAGTGTAATCGAAAGTTTCACACGTTTCTTCATCCACCACCAGGTATGCCCCCGGACTTCCCACTGCCATAGAAGAAAGATGTTTCAATGTCAGCTTCCCAAAGTCATCATACAGAACAAACATTTCTCCTGTATTGGTAAGTGTCAGATCAAGCGCATTTTGCAGCATTTCAAACAGAGATGTATTTTCTTCTACTCTGGACTCAATTACATAGCCCGTGTTCTCCAGAGTTCCAACATTCAGCGCATAGTCAGCGGCAATCATGCGCAGGAACTGATCCGCCGTCTTATTCTCATAAACAATCGTATCTTTATTTTTCAAATAACGCAGTTGATCATAGGCTGTCACAGTTATAATTTGTTCCTTGTCTCGCTGCTGCTTAAAAACAAAGCCAAAAAATACTTTATCACCATCCGCTTTCATTCTTACCACGCTGCCCTCTGAAAAATCAAGCACATCGTCTCTAAGAACCTTAAAAACTAACTTTCCAGGAGTGTCTTTTCGCTCAGTTGTCCATTCAATGCCCTCTTCTATTGCTGGAAGATATGCTTTTGTCCCTCGTTCATTTCCAATTAAGAGTTCCACACTCAAGAAGAATCCCTCCTAAACTGCTGGAATCGTCAGGACCTGTCCAGGATATATCAAATTCGGATTCCCACCAATTACAGACTTATTAGCATTGTAAATAATAGAATATTTGGACCCATTCCCATAAAACTTTTTGGCAATATTCCAAAGACAATCCCCCTTGACCACTGTTTAAGTCTGCGCGGTCGCAGGAGCAGGCGAAGAAACCGCTTCCCGTTGGGGCTCCACACTCGCTTTCGGCTTTTCCATATTGAAAGATATGTTCACCGTCTTTGTCCCATAGTCCCGCCACTGCTTCAGCTTCACTTTTACCAGAATGTCGAATCCATTATTTGCATCCTCTGTAATCTTATAATCTTCCATAGATGCTTTGATATTGGTATCGAAAAGTCTTTTCCCTGTCGGTCGTTTCCTGCATACAATGAACTGGAAAGGCTTCTTACTCTTTTTCAGGCTTTCAAAGTAGTCCAGAAAATAGTCAGCGCCTTTGAACCCTGACTTGTAAACGGCAAATGGATATTTCTCTTGTGGTATCCTGCACTCAAATTCAATATCCGTTAATTCTGCCTTTTTCAGAATGTTTATTTCCCCCTCGTTGATCAGGGTGACGGTTTCATTCGCATTGTTAATTTTTACCGTAAGTTTTGATGGAGCTATTGGCAATAAACATTTATTCAAGTAAAAATCATATCCGCTTTTTCCCATCAATTATGCACTCCTTCCGTCGATATCTCGATTGCCTCATTCACCATATCAGTCATACCAGACATGATGCCATCTAAGTCCATACCATTTTTAATGGTATTGTGGTTTGTCTGTGCAATATTGACTTCCGCTGTTGTAAATCGGTTGATTGCTTCCTGCTCCGCAATATCCCTGAGATATTTCAGTTCCTCCCCGGTTATGTCCATAGCGTCCGCCATAGCCCCGGTGTTACCTGCGATATCATCAATACCATTTCCGATTCCGCCAGCTGTCAGTGCGCCTGCATAATCATCGGCGGAGGGAATATCCGTAGTGCCGAACACGGAAGAAGGATCGAAGTTTGAAATGCTTTCATCAATCCCTTCCCCGAAAGAATATCCGGCGTCCCAGGCCGCCCCATACTCAAACCGTCCCAGATGCACGCTGGAAGCATCTATTTTTGACATGATCTCCGTGCCTTGGCCGAAAGTTTCATCTACCCATCCGCCAAGGGAATCGCGCCACCCGGAAACCGCCCCGGCAAGGTTTGAACCAAAAATTGTATCAATAGCAGATGCCAGCGTCTCCAGAATCCCAAGGACTGTATCTGCCAGATCGAAAAACAGACGGGCAATGGCACCTACCGGATCAACGAACACATTCGCAAAAAAGTTTGCAAAGACAGCTATGAAATTCCAAAGAGTGACAAACAGATCAATCACAAAGTTAATCAGAGCGACAAACAAATTCCCGACAATCGCAGCCGCCACCGTGAACACTCCGCAAATAATACTTGTTGCGGAAACAGAAGTCCCGGCAAACTTATTAACCGCCGCCACCGCCGCATAAAACAAAGCAATCAAAGCGATAATCGCAATAATGATCCATGTAATTGGGCATGAAAGAAAAGCCGTATTCAACCCCATCTGAGCCGCCGTTTGTGCAGTGGTCGCCGACACCGCCGTTCGTGTTGCAACGGCGTGCGCATATTCTGCTACAATCATAACTGTTTTTACCGCTGTAGAAGCCATTTCTGCCGCCTTTGTAATTGCAAGATAACCTGCATATACCGCCAGAGCCCCTGCGACACCCAAAATGATAGGAGACAGCCAGGACCAGTTATCACCAACAAGCTGCGCCCCGGCGACAAGCAGGTCAAAGATTTCCAGTGCTGCCACACCGACAAGAGACAAAACGTCAATAATGCCGCCAGCAAAATCCCACAATGCCTGCGAATTGGCGATATGCTCTATAATTGGTACTGCAATAGCAGCAAGCATGGAGATAGCATTCGCCGCATGATCCACCATCTTCTTAAAATCGTCGCTGTTGGCAACTCCATTTAGTTCTTCAAGGACTGGCTGAAGGGCCAGCAGAGCAGTATTTTCAAAAGAAGTCCAGACCTGTTCAAAAGTCATGGGCATACTTTCAAATTTTTCATTAGTCTCATCAGCCGCCGCAAACATGGCAGCCTTTACAATGTCAGCAGTGATCTTCCCTTCCGCTGCCATATCTTTCAGTTCCCCTTTAGGGACCTCCAGATAATCAGCGATCGTCTGAATGATGTTCGGCGCCTGTTCCAAAATGCTGTTGTATTCCTCGCCTCTTAGAACCCCCGAACCCATCGCCTGCGTCAACTGCAACATGGCCGCATCAATGCCAGCCGCTTCTGTCCCGGCAATTCTAAACTGCTTGTTTACCTGTTCCATGAACGCAATGATTTCCTGCGAACTGTCAAAAGCATCACCGGCCATAAGCCCCAGTTTGGAAACTGCATCAGCCGTCGCCTGGTATGCACCCCTTGACCGTTCCGCAGAAAGATAGATCATATTCTGCAATTCCTGCGTTGTCTGCAAGCCGTCATTCATCATATTCAGGCGGGCGGTTGTGGACGCAAGCGTATCCGACAAACTCAGCGCCTTTGAAAGAGTCTGAACCGTGGCATAGGCGGCTACAATTCCGCCGATCATCCGCATCAGCTCATTGGCTTCATGTGTCCCCTGCTCAATCTCCCGGTTCAGCCGCCCTTGTTCGTCCACATTATCCCGGATATGTCTTTCTGTCTCCCCTATGATCCGCTGTAGCCTCAGATACGCTTCGTTTGCCGCTTGTACGTCCAGATCATCCATTGCCCGGTTAAGGTTCTGCTGCTCCCGTATTGCCTGATCCAGTTGCCCGCGTAACAATTCCAGTTCCGCATTTGCCGCATCCGTCCCCATGTTCAGAGGATTGTTTTCTATCTGCTGAATACGATTCCTTACCAGGTCAATCCTTGTGGCCATTCGGTTCAGATCCTGAAATGCATCCGGGGGGAAAATATCGGTGTTGTACGCCCGCCTGGCAATCGCATCCTGTGTAGAACTCAACTGCTCCAGCATCTGATTGGCGCTTTGCACTTCCTGCCGGAATCTTTCCATCCCGCTCCCGGTAAAAACTTCCATTGTGGGGGACTGCCAGCGCACAGGCACTTCGACCGGGGCCGGCGGATCTATGATCGGATTGGGCGGTATAGGGTTTATCGGCACGTCGACCGTAGGCGGAGCATCCAATTCAGGAGAATTTGTTCCTTGCATGGCTGCATCCAGTTCACGAACTGCAACGGTAGCCCGATCTATGGCCGCTCTTGCTCCGTCAATAGAAGCTGTGTCGACCGGCGAATTCATAGTCTGGTGCAAGTCTTCCATGGCAGAAAGTCCAAGATTCACAGACTCTATTACCTGGTATAAAATCCCTGTAAAATTATCCTGCAATTCAATAGATGATCTTATGCTTCCCACGGTATCACCTTCCTTTCTTCCCCCTTTTCGCCCTGCGTTTCATTTCTTTTTCTTTTTCTTTGTCATTCTCCAGCTTTATTTTGATTGCGGCTATAATGAATGCCTTTTCCTGCCCATCCATGGCAAGAAAGACAGAAGGCAGAATATGTAATTTCAGAAGGGCATAGTAAGCAAAATTTGCCTCCCAATCCCCTTCCTCTATCAGTTTTTTGCTTCATCCACCTTTTCTTCAAAGGACACATCAAAGCCTTGGAGCTTCTGGACAAATGAAGCCAGATCGTTGTATTCGCCCGGATCGTCGACCATGGCAAACAGCAACTCCTCCGGCGTCATGGCACCGTAAGAATCCTGCAATTCCTTATCATACAGATCTGGGACCACCACGGAGGCAGCGATCATCTTCCGAATGTACATACTGGATTTCACCTTCTGCCGGAACATATTGGGTTTCCCTGTGATCGGTACTTCAATCGTGCACGAATCCCGCAGGTCTTCATTTTCCTTCGACGTAATGTGCCGGAACTCCCATTCAAGAGGCTTCCCATTCTCATCGCAAAGCGATTTTGTCGCCGCATACATTTCATTCTTCTTTTCGATCTTGTTAGCTTTCATAAATTTGCTGAATTTAGACATTTTTACACTCCCCTTATAAATTTATAGTTGATGTAGAAAAATCCCCTATATGAACTTATATAGACGCCACACAAAGGATTTTAGCGCTGGTTAGTTGGTAAGAAAACCTTCCAAATCTTTGAACGCTTCCGGCATCTTGAAATCCTCGAAGGTGAAATCCATATTTTCATCCAGATATTCCCCGTCAGCGTCAAACTTTGCCAGAATACCGCCGTCAATGTTGCAGTCCATCAGGATCATGGTCTGCCGCCCCGCTGCTGAAGTCTTATCCTCGTTGGAAATCTGGATTTCAAAATAAGTATCTTCCCCGGTGTCCTTATACTGGATCATCATTTGCCGGAAAATAGAAGTGTTGTAGTGGAAGGTTGCGCTACCTGTCCCTTTCCACCCGGAAGCCTTGTTTCCTTTTCCAGTCTTTCCCAGAATGGGGACTTCCGTTTTGTTTTTCTCAAACTTTGCTTCCAGATTAATTGCCTGCATGAAATTGTAGCGCCTGGTCCCGATTGTGATAAAACACTCTGCCAAAGCTGCAAATACGGTATCTTTGGCTTTCATAACTACGTTACCATTCATTTCTTTTCATCCCTTTCTTATGCCACCGTGACGGTCATATACAACTTACCCATAGCGTTCACCACGGTCACAAGATCCGTCACAACCACAGATTTCTTTGTGTCTCCCTGATCCACTTTCACATCAGCGTCGGAGAAGTTCTCAATCGCCCGGATGTCCTGAAGCTGCTCATGATGCTTTACAATATCCGACCAGAGGGAGATTCTTCCCGGCGCGTCATTTGGAACAACGCCAAGGTACTTAGTATTGAAAAGTACCGCAATGTCATTCCCGATCTGATCGATCACCCGGATCGTCTGATTATCCTTGAAAACATCTCCCATCGTATCCGAAGTTGTAACCATGGTGTTAATATCTTCCAGCACCCGGACATCCGCTCCCACTTTATGGAATGTGAATTTCCCAGCCTTGATGGCCGCCTTCAGCTGGTTCTGCGTATGCGGAGTTTCAATGATGAAATCCCCGTCATACTTCCGGTTCTGATTGCTCTTGTTGACCGCGCATCCTGCGGAAGCCCCGGTTACCCAGTATACAAGACTTGCTACGCTCCATCCTTCATCAAGGGGCTTATTGTTTACACTGATCACGCCCATAAAGTCTGCCTTTGCGTAATCGTAAAGGACCAGCTGGAACTTCACGCCCATTTCATCACGCAGTCGCCGGTTGTAAGCGGCATACAACGATTTTGTGGTGTCGTCCGTCACAACTACGCCCATAGTGTTAAAAATATAGGATTCTGCCTTGTCAAGATAAGCCTGATGATCCGCGCCGCTTACCTCTCCATTCTCACCCCCGGTCATCGGGATCGCTGCCGCCGCTTCCAGAGTGATTCCGGATTTCCATTTCAGAAACTTGTTATCTGCCAGGTCGCCACTTTTCGCAACGGTCTGTTCGTCGACTACTTCCGTTCCTAAGATCGTTTTCACATCAAACAGCGACTCATCATCTGCATTCACCTGAACCACAACTTTCAGATCATTCCCACGCACCCCACAATAGAGGGCTTCCGCAAGATCATTACTTGCTTTCGTGCCGCCACCATTAAGGCGGTAGGCATAGAAAGTCTGCGTATTCAGGAACAAATCCCGGAGCCCTTTCAGTTTGTCACTGGTATACTCATATCCGAAGATCTCCAGGCTGTTTTTCTGGAATTCCCCATTCGTCACCTCGAAGACCTCCTCTTCCTTCCCCCAGTCCAGTTCAAGAGGCATAGTCGCAATTCCTCTCTCAGAAAGGGTTGCGGTTGCTGCGGACTTTGAGACAAAGTTAATATAAGTACCAGGTAAATCTTTATTCTGTACCAAAAAAGTGCCGCCACCTAAAGCCATTCTTATTTCACCTTACCTTTCATATAGTTTTCAACCTTTTCCTCCACGGCTTTCACCGTGTACAGTTCTCCGTCATCAAGAAGGGCTTCCAGAATGTCCCTTCTGTCCTGGAAGCGTTCAGAAACAGCCAGCTGCACTTTTGAAAATTTATTTTCAACTTTCTCAGTGTTCGCCATCTCTGCTTCAGAAGCTTTCTTTTTTTCTGCCATTCCATCACCTATCCTTTCACATGAGTTTCAGAGGAAACTTCTTCCATCACTGGAATGGGCCCACCCAGCTTGTAAACAAACAGATCATAATTCACAAGAAAGTGAAGAATACCATCCGTCACTTCATACTTCATTTTTGCACCCATCACCGGATCTCCATCAACGTCCAGATATTCCAGGCAGGAAAAAAGCCGTTCGGCAACTGCGCAGCACTCCTGATTACTGTGAAACTTATCTTCCGGGAAATACTGGATACAAAATTGATTCCGTCTGAAATACCGTTTCCAGAAAAACAGATCTTCCGTCGGGTTCAGGCACTGAATAAAAAAACAAGGCTCTTTCAAACCCTGCTTTTTTTCTTCCCTGTGAATTTTGTACTTATCACCAAATTCAGCATTCAAGGAGATACTGATCGATTCAATTATGGAATTTATCATGCCATACACCCCGCTAAATACTTTTTGATTTTGGCTTCCAACACTTTAGGAGCGATCTCCTGAATTTCCTGTTCCGATATGGTAAGCATGAACCGTCCCTGGACCCATCCCTCATGATTTCGCGTCCTGTGTCCAAATTCAACATAAGAAGCGTATTCAACCGGATTCACAATCTCTATCACAAGAAAATTCCCGTAATGGTTGATTTTCAGGCTGTCAACATATCCCTTTGCCCCGCTGGTTTTCAGACCTTCCGAACCAGAACCGGATTGTTGGGAAGTCCAGCCCCTTCTTAACGTACCGCCTTTCCTACCTGAACTTTTCGGATAGTCCCCTACTGGTGTACGCTTTATGACTTTTGCCAGTAGCCGGGCGGCAAGTTCTTTCGCGCATTCTTCCACAAAGGCATCCACGTCCCCGGCTTGAATCTTGTTCAACTGCTTTTGAAGTTTTTTCAAATCGGAAGCCGTGAACTTTCCCATCTTACCCATCAAGCCCACCCCCTGAAAAGTTCAAGGGTAATTTCCTGATGGGTGGAATATACAGCGGGCTTCCCGCTTGCAGAGTATTCCTCTGTTACTCCATTTTGGGTGACGACAATCTTTGAGTTGCTATCAACCATGATCTCAGGCGCAAGAAATAATTTTATCCCCTGTGCCGCCACTGCCGCCGTCTCAGTCTGAGAGGCGGTGGTCAGTTTCTCAAACGATAATTTACAGGGCTGATCTTCGATCACGGCAACTTCTTTTTCGCTGGACAGTTTGGTTTTAGCATCTCTTACTTCCTGATATTCAAAAACGGTACACAGTCCATCATAGGTAGCTTCCTGTGCCCGTCTTGCCATCTCCTGCGCCTGCATGATCGCATCCCTTATCACTTTACCACCTCAACTTTCTGTAACATGCAAATTCGTCCCGTCCGTGCGTCAGGAGGTAATTCAGGAAGTTGTTCAACCTCTGCTCTGGTGTCAAACTCGCCTCCCCGGTTGCAAATACCGTGTTGGTGTCACCCACCTGTATCTGCTTCACCGCAAAATCCAGATCAAGCCCCGCAATATCATCCGGTGAGAAAGTTTTCTTTGCCGTCAAGAACTCACCGACTACCATATCAATAGCAATATTCATCAGTCCGTCAGGTATGGACGGTATGTTGCAATCATTTTTTATGGTGTTCTCAACCTTCTGGATGGAGAAGGTCAAAATGACTTCATCCCCATCCTTCAGGGCATACCCAAATGATTCAAGCCGTTCTTTCACCCGTTCCAGCATACCATCACCCTTTCTTATCCACGGGAGATAATGCGGGCGATCGGGATCGCCTTATGGCTGATCGTCTTATTGTCGCCGTTGCTCACCAAAGCCCAGTTCTTCCCGTTTTTCAGTTCTTCATCCGTGGGGCTGTTCGTTTTCTGCGACGCTTTCAGGTAGGAAATGCCCGCCACGCTCACAGCGTTCCGCTTCCGGGAGATAAGGGTATCTTCCCCGCCGTTTGTCTTTGCGTCACGCACCATCTCATAGGGAACTTTCGCCCCAACGGGTTCAAAGCCGATAGCACCTTCACCCAGAACATAGGTAGTGTACTTTGTGTAGGCCTCCTGCGCCTGGACCTCTTCTGAAGCCGGAACTGCCGGAACTACTTCAACGGGCATGGAATCATCCACGATAACCAGCCGCCCGTTCCATGTTCCCATTTCAAGGTCACGCTCGATCCCTTCCGCATCCGTGTATTTCAGGTATGCCAGAAGTTTCAGGTTTTCAAGGTTCGTGGCGACGGTGGAGTGACAGATCACAAGGCTGAACTTCTGCTTGTGATCGCCGCAAGCCTTCTGAATAGCCACGTTCAGGGAAGTCGCTCCCATGCGCCGATCTTCTTCCGTTGTAAGGTCGGAAATGTCATAGGTGTGCTTATCGACAAATTCAGCGTTCGCCGTTTTGATTGCCCCCGTCCCGGTTGCAGCCATAGCGAAAATGCCTTCAAGGATCGCCAGCAAAGTCCCCTGATCAATGTCATTCCAGTAGCGGTTGATCTGGTTTCTCACGTTCCCCATGAAATCAACCCCACCAGTGACATCATAGGAGAAATCGGCTTCCGTCCAGCCCTTCATGCGCCCATAAACGAAAACACCCTGTTCAAATGTGTCTGTCCTCTCTGCGGTCAGATTGGTCTGTCCGTCATAGTTCAGGGCTTCCCCGCCGATCAGACCGAAGAAGGGGAGAACCGCATACACCGTCCCGGTCTGCGAATTGGTGACGAAAGTTTCCCTCAAACGCTGGTCGGAAACAATCGCCCTGGACTCTTTCAGTTTGTTCAGTTTCACATTCGGAATAGCAGACATATACTTCCCAAATGCTTTTTCATTAAAACTTTTTGCATCAAATTTAGGCATTTTTCATCATCCTTTCTACTCTTTTTATTATACTGCGTCCGGGTTATTCTCCATGTATGCCGCTAATTCCTCATAGGTCATTTTCGACATATCAACATTCGTTCCCGGCTTGCCGTCGCCGGAAGCCCCCGGCTGGAATCCCCTGAAGGTGTTCTTCTGCTGCACGTTGAACAGATAAGCGTCCGACTTCTGAACTGCCTTGATCTGATCGTCCCATCCGGTCAGCTTCCCATCCTCGCCCAGCTTCACCTTTGAAACATCAATCAGGGCTTTCACCGCCTTGCCGTTCTTTGCCCCGGCAGCGGTCAGAGCGGCATCAATAGCGTTATCCAGCTTCAACTGCGCCAGTTCTGCCTTGTGCGCCTTTTCCTGATCTGCGTTCTGCTTCTTCATGTACTCGATCTGCTTTTTCAGTTCCTCGTTGTCCCCGGCAGACGCTTTCAGGGTTTCAAGCTGCTTGTCACGCTCCGCAACCTGCGCTTTCAGCGTCTTTCCTTCCTCAACCGCTTCATCATGCTTTGACTTCTCCACATACCCTTTCAGTTCTTCCAGAGAAGCCTTTTCTGCTTTCGCTGCCAGTTCTTCACTGATACCAAGGGCAACAAATTCCGCTTTCTTCATTCTCTCCTCATCCTTTCTGATATTTTTCCAATGCATAAGTTGTAAGTGCCCCGCAATAACAGCAGTACACGTCATCATCCTCAAATGTTCTGTGCCTGCACAATTCTGTCTTGTTTTCGGAACACCGATTCTCGTCTTTTACCAGTGAAACACCGCATTTGGTACAAAACCGTTCCAGTCCCGTATACCTGATACCACAGGTGGGACACCTTTTGTTTTCCATCAATTACATCCCTCTCCTGAAAACAGGCGCGAAAAAAGCACTCTTGAAAGTTTATTTTCAAAAGTGCTTATTTCTTGCGCTGCTTCTCTTTTTCGTAATACTCACATTCCCCGGTATTGTGTTCCACTTCCGGGGGCTTATTCTGCGGGTACGGGAAAATTTCGCAACTGCT
>OFGP01001732.1_pt1 | contig 14724 bp, 13 predicted proteins | sample 1521781 | NCBI WGS metagenome assembly OFGP01 (sample SAMEA3504113, study PRJEB24116) | mouse gut metagenome | biome: mouse gut; feature: mouse-associated habitat; material: faeces | place: Denmark | collected 2011 | reverse complement strand
ACGCGGACGGGAAAGCCCGCGCCGCTGTGGTGCTGCCGGATAACGTCCTCTTTGCCGACGGTGAGGGGGAGAAAATCCGGATTGACCTGCGTCCAGTCTTTCATTGAGATTGGCAACCTGCTCATTGAGGCTAAGGAGCAGTTGACAAAACATGGTGGTTGGATGAACTGGCTGGATGATGAAGTTGGCATTTCCTACCGAATGGCCGAACGCTATATGCAATTGGCGAGGGCATACGCAAATTCGACATCGGTGACGGATTTGGGCATGACAAAAGCCTTGGCGTTGTTGGCCTTACCAGAAGCCCAGCGAGAGAGTTTTATCAGCGAACCGCATGAGGTAAATGGACAACAGAAAACAGTCAACGATATGTCCGTCCGTGAAATACGTCATATCATTCATGAGAAAATGGAACCTGCCAAAACTGATAATATCGCCGCTAAAGGAACCGGCGAATCTTCATCCAAACTAAAAACCATCTTTAACCCAAATCTTGGCTCTAATAATCGGAAATCCCCAGAAATACAACCAAAACAATCTGATTTAAGAGTTCTTACCGATGATATCGGGTCTGCTCAAACGCATCTCGACAACATCATGAAGGTTCTGAATGAACAAGCATCAGATGACATTGGGCAAGGGCGGATCGCTGATGATCTGCGTTCTCTCTATAGCAAAATCTTGCAATGTCTGAATTTAGCGAAACTTGAGATACCAGCTAATTGATGTTAATTTGGCAGAAGCACACCCCTCCAAGCGAGGGGTGCTTCTGTTTTAGCTATCCGAAACAGGTTTGCGATACACATAATATGGCAGTTTTTCTACACGGCAAAAACCTTCCGGAGTTAGCAGTAAAATATCTTGTAACGTAGCCAACTCATGTGGAAAAATAATAGGCTCTCGCACCACAGACATACCAGTGCTGATGCTTCTCGACATTCCACGCGACTGCCCGTCCGAAAAGGAGAGATCTTCAGCAAGGTTACTCCCTTTATTTTCTCCCAGGCTCCTGCTACTGCTATCATTTATGCTGTTCTGCCTGACATTGATCGTACCTATCATATCGCTGATCGTCTTCTGGTTTTCCGGATCAGTTACACTAAGGATCGCTTTATACTGGCAGTTGTCAACAATGATCTGACGGGATTCCTTTCCATAAATTTTATCGAGCTGAGCCAGGCTCTGCACAACCAAGCAAATCGTTACGCCCTTACTTCGGAGAGTGGAGACGGCATTTTGAATCACATCGATCTTTCCCAAGCGGGGAAATTCATCCAGCAGAAGCAGAACAGGAGGCAGCTCTTCCCCGTTGCTATATTTGTCTGGCCGCCGCTCCAGGGTTCGGATGAGCTGTGTCAGCATCATCGTTATGGCTCCGTCCCACTGTCCAAGCTTGTCCTCCGGTATCCGCATGAAGATATTGTGATCTTCCAAGTCCTCCCATCGTATCATGTCATCACATTTTGTAAAAGCAGCTTTGATTCGATTATCAGTGGCAAAAACCATAACCCGATTGCTCAATTCCGCGCTAATACCCATCAACATCTTGTTATCCTCTGGGTACTCGATTCCCCGGAATTGATTGATGTGCATGATAGCGGCCTCATTGCCGCTATTGCCGATCTCTTCGATCAATTCCCCGATAGGCTTCGATTGAATGAGCGTCATAGCCTGGTTAAATGTCCCTTGCAGCAATTCGCCGGTATGCGGATCACGCTCCGCTAGTCCACAGACATACAGGATCACTGCGGTCAAGATATTCTGTGCGGCCTGGCTCCAAAACGGTTCCTGAACATTAGGCTGGACAGGAATAATTGCCTGGGCAATCTCACGGGCCTTTTGAACTAAATCGTCCTGGTTCCCTTCGCGCAAAAGATAAAACGGATCATATCTGAACGTCACCTTTTTCTTCACTTGTGAGAAATCAAAAACCTTAACTGGATATTTTGTTTTTCGCACTAAAGGCCAGTTTTTTGATAATTCCCCTTTGATATCAATGGCAAAAAACGTGCCACCCCATGTACCTAATGTAGGAATGGCAATGCAGGAACTTTTACCGCTGCCAGCTCCGCCAACAACTAAAATATGCCCATCCTTATCTTGAGGCTTCCCTATGTAATACGTTTTTTGAGTGCTATGGTGATTCCTGATTCCAAAGAAGAAATTTGCACTTTGCTGTTCGGTATGGAGCATATAGGGTGGGAATTTAACACCGATCCTCTCCGTGGACTGATCTTCAATAAACCGGGTATATGTGTCTGTCATTTTTGCATCATCAGGCATGATTTACACCACCTGTTTCGTTATGTGTTTTGCAGAGCAGCCCATTTCTGTCACACCTTGCCCACAGCACTTTCTGTTATACTCAGTATCAGGAGGTGTACACAATGGACACAGGGCTAAACGACTTGGAGAAAATGAAACTCCTGCGCCGAAGACGTGAACGGAATGAGCGTGAAGAGCAAAGGAAGGAGGACAATCACTGGTGCTTTGTGGCTGGTGCTCTAGTTGCCAAGTACCTCAAGACCGATTTGGGAATTACAGTCTACAAAGGAAAGGACGCTGCCGAGAAAAACAAGGCTGCGTTCACACCGTTGGAAAACATCCTGTCCTATCTTGCTGACCACAAAGATTTCACCGCACAGATAGCTTCTGGGGTGCGTGATCCTCCAGATTTCCCTTGACCTATATTTTGGGGTGCAGTTACACATTGAAGGGAAAGGAGGTAATTTCCCTTGGCAATTTATGGATTTAACATTGCGCCAATCTCTAGGTTGCGTGGGGAATCAGTCGCTAAAACAGCTGCCTATATCCTCCGCAAAAACATCGCCGACTCATACCTTGGCATGACCCATTACTACGCCTACGAGAAAGACCTGCTCTATTCTGAGATCCTAATTCCTGACAACGCGCCAAAGGATTTCCTTGACCTGACCATGCTTTTGGCCGCTATCGACCGTGCGGAAAAGCGATACGACGCCAGGACAGGTCGGGTTGTGCGGCTTTCTCTCCCCAATGACAAAGAGTTTTCAGATAGGGAACGAATTGAGTTGGCAAGGAGTTTTGTCAAGGAGACATTTGTTAACCAGGGGATGTGCGCCATTATGGCGATTCATGAGGGGCGAAAGGAAGATCCCGCAAAGAATAATCCTCACGCCCATATCCTGCTCTCTGATCGTCCAGTCGATTCCAACGGCTTTTGCTCCAAGAAAGACCGTAGTTGGAATACCGTAGAGCAACTGCGCAAGTGGCGGGCAGCGTGGGCGGAGGCGCAGAACAGGGCTTTCATAGAGAGGGGGCTAGAGGTGTGCGTCAGTCACGAGAGTTTGGAAGTGCAGGGTATCGACCGGGAGCCAACACGTCCACTTGGCCGTGCGGCCACTGCCCTGGAAAGAAAAGGCATACAGACCGAGGTCGGCAACAGGAACCGTGAGATCGTGGCCCGACTAAAAGAAAAAGAGGAAAAGGCGCGTCTCCGGCGGCAAAAACACAGAGAACACAGGCATGACAGAGGAAGGTGATATGTGAACGTATGACACTTAAATTGGGTGATATATTCTCTATTTAGCAGCCAAGATACAATATTTCAAAACAGAAAGGAGGACGTGCTATGATAGCCTCATGCGTGATGCCGGGAACTTATCCCATGCCAAAGTATGGGACAACAATGTTTCCAGAACAATCTGCTCCCAAGAAAAGCAGAGCGGAGGTTCCCATCAGCGAGAAATGTCTGCTCACCTTGGAGGAAGCCGCGGCCTATACCGGAATTGGCATCTGCAAGCTGAGGGAGATGTCCAATGATGAGCGGTGCGATTTTGTGCTGTGGAACGGCACCAAACGTATGCTGAAAAAAGACAAGCTCAAGGCGTATCTCGAAGCGGCATATTCCATCTGAACCACCGGGGCTGCATCGCAAGGTGCAGCCCCCTCTACAAAAGGAGATGAATTCACATGGCAAAAAGATATGATGACAGGCACAGGCTCTTGAGAACCGGAGAGAGACAGCGCAGTTCAGGGACCTACGAATACCGCTGGACAGCGCGAAATGGCAAAAGCCATTCGATCTCCGCCGAAACACTGGAGGAGCTTCGCAAAAAGGAAGAGGATGTGCTAAAGGACAAGTCTGACGGCATCCTTGTTGGCGCGGAAAATGTTAAACTGGATGACATCTACGGCTTGTGGTGTCATTTGAAGCGTGGGCTGGCGGATAACACATTTCAAAACTACAAATATCTCTATGAAATGTTCGTCCAACCGAAAATCGGCCAGATCCGGATCAAACAGATAAAACGATCCGATGTAAAGAACCTCTACAACTATCTGCTGGAAGAACGCGGCCTCAAAGTGAACACCATAGATGGCGTCCACACTGTGCTGCATCAGGTGCTGACAGTCGCTGTCGAGGAAAACTACATCAGGATCAATATTGCCGACAACATTCTGAAAGAGCTGAAACAGAGCCACAACATTGAAGCCCCACACCGAAAAGCACTGACCGTTGCAGAGCAGGAGCTTTTCATCGGTTATCTCAAGCGTGAGAACGTCAAATATCATCACTGGTATCCGGTATTTAAAGTCATGGTGGAAACCGGGATGCGTGTTGGTGAAGTGACTGGCCTTCGTTGGGAAGACGTTGACTTTAACGCCAATCTGATTTCTGTGAACCACACCCTTGTTTATTACGACCACAGGGTGGACGGAAAGAACAGTTGCTATTTCAACGTACATCCGACCAAGACCAAAGCCGGCACAAGGACGATTCCCATGCTCCCCGGTGTAAAAGAGGCCCTGCTGATGGAGAAAGCATACCAGGAGTTCAACCAGATCAAGTGCCGCATGACAGTGGACGGCTTTACGGATTTCATCTTCATCAACAGGTATGGAGATTGCCAGCATCAAGGGACGCTCAACAAGGCCCTTCGGCGAATCATCCGGGACTGCAACGATGAGCAGTTGGAAAAGCTCAAAAATCCTGTGCTGCTGCCCCGGTTCTCCTGCCACTCCCTGCGCCACACCTTCACGACCCGCCTGTTTGAGAATGGCGTCAATATCAAGGTCATCCAGGAGATCCTTGGCCATGCCGATTTTGATACCACCATGAACATCTATACGCACATCACGCAGGACATGAAAAAGAGCGAGTTTGACAATTTGGCGGAGAAGCTGCAAAAGCAGTGGGGGACTTCTCAGCTAAAAGCTGAGGCCGAGGGATAAGGCTGGCAGCCAACAAAAAGAAGCGGGAGGAAACCTTGAGGCGATTGCCTCGGGCTTCCTTCCGCCTCATTAAGCCTCTATAGGTTTATGAAAAGTTCTCTCTGAAATGGGCAAATTCTGGGCAAATGGGCATTTCAAATCAACCAAACACCACTAAACCCCTTGCGCCGCAACGGTTTCGCTAATCTAACGGCTTCATCGTGGGGAACAAAATCACATCCCGAATAGAGTCGCTTCCCGTCAACAGCATCACACACCGGTCGATTCCGATACCCAGGCCGCCCGTGGGGGGCAGGCCGTACTCCAGGGCAGTGAGGAAGTCCTCATCCATCATACCGGCCTCGTCGTTGCCCTTGAGCCGGTCCGCCACTTCCTTCTCAAACCGCTGACGCTGGTCGATGGGGTCGTTGAGCTCGGAAAAGGCGTTGCCTATTTCGCTGCGGCAGATGAACAGCTCGAACCGCTCTGTGACCCTGGGGTCCTTGGGGGACCGCTTGGCCAGCGGGGACACGTCCACCGGGTGCATGGTAATAAAGGTCGGCTGCACCAGCTTCCCCTCCACCTTCTGGTCGAAGCACTCATAGAGCGCATGGCCCCATGTGGGCTCCACGCCGTCCATGTCTACCCCCGCGCCCTTGGCGGCAGCCACCGCCTCCGCGTCACTGGCAATCGCCATGAAGTCCACGCCCAAATGCCGCTTCACCGCCTCTGCCATGCTCATCCGGGGCCAGTCGGGCGTCAGGTCGATATCCTCCCCCTGCCACCGGAGTTGATAGCCGCCGCAGATGTCCTTGGCCGCGCCGCTGAGAAGCGCCTCGAACAGGTCCATCATGTCGTTGAAGTCGGCATACGCCTCATACAGCTCCACAGTGGTAAACTCCGGGTTGTGCCGGGTGTCCATCCCCTCGTTGCGGAAGATGCGGCCCACTTCGTAGACCCGCTCCAAGCCGCCCACGATCAGCCGCTTGAGGTTCAGCTCCGTGGCGATGCGCATATACATGTCGATGTCCAGCGTGTTGTGGTGGGTGATAAAGGGCCGGGCGGTAGCGCCGCCGCTGATGGTGTTCAGCACCGGCGTCTCCACCTCCATATAGCCCCGCTCATCCAGGAAATTCCGCAGATACTTGATGAAGGCGCTGCGGATTTCGAAATTCCGGCGGACCTCCGGGTTCACAATAAGGTCCACATACCGCTGGCGGTAGCGGGTTTCCTTGTCGGTGAGGCCATGGAACTTCTCTGGCAGGGGCAGCAGGGACTTCGACAGCAGGGTAATCTCCTTCCCCCGGACGCTCATCTCCCCCCGCTGGGTGCGGAACACCTCGCCCTTGACGCCCACGATGTCGCCAATGTCGTATTTCTTGAAGCGGTTGTACGCCTCCTCGTCCATCTCGTCCTTCCGGGCGTAGAGCTGGATGCGGCCCGACTTGTCCTGCAGGTCGCAGAAGCTCACCTTGCCCATCCCGCGCTTGCTCATCAGCCGTCCGGCGATGGTGATCTCGCTGCCCTCCAAGACGTCGAACTGATCCTTGATTTCCTGGGCATGGTGGCTCACGACAAACTTTGTCTCCTGGAAGGGGTCCCGGCCCTCGCCCTGCAGGGCGGCCAGCTTCTCGCGGCGAACCTGCAGGAGCTCGCTAAGGTCCTGCTGGACCTCGGGTGCGTTATTCTTCTCAGCCATGGCTGTTTTCTCCTCTTTTGTATCTCGGAGGCTTTACCTCTCAATTTTATCGATCCGGTACTTGATCTCTCCGGCGGGGGCGTTGACGGTGACGGTATCGCCCTCCCGGTGGTTCATAAGGGCTTTGCCGAAGGGGGAGTCCTCGCTGATGATGCCGTGCATGGCGTCGGCCTCCTGGCTGCCCACAATTTTAAAGCTGCGGCTCCCGCCGGACGCCGCCGTGACGGTAACGGTGGACCCAATGGTCACCTGATCGGTGGGCATATCGCCCTCCTCGATAATGACAGCATGGAGCAGTACGTTTTCCAGCTCGCCAATGCGGGAATAGAGCTTGCCCTGCTCGTTTTTCGCCTCATCGTACTCGCTGTTTTCGCTGAGGTCGCCGAAGCCCCGGGCCACCTTGATCATCTCCGCAACCTCGTCGCTGCGGGTGGTTTTCAGGTAGTTCAGCTCTTTTTGCAGCTCGTCGAAACGCGCTTGGCTCATCTTGAACTCTTTTTTCATATCACTCGGTCCTTTCCATCTTCCGTACAGGCCGCCGGGGCCCCTCCGGGCGCACGGCTCCAAAATACTGATTCATTGCCATTCTTAGCATTATATTCGGTTTTTCCCATTCTGTCAACCAGGAATTTCCGCAAGAAGCGTCTCCAGCGGCAGCGCGCCCATGGCGTACAGCGCCGCCGCCAGCTGCTCCTGGTCGCAGTTGGTTTCCGCCTGGGCAGCCGCCCCGGCTGGCAGGCGCAGGGGCAGCCGTCCCCGCCCCGCCTCGCCGCCGGGATAGAGGGCGTAGAAGATGGCGTTATCCAGCGTCAGGTCCCCTCTGGGCGAGAACAGGACCAGGGTGTCCGCCCGGTTGAGCTGGTCCGGCGAGGGGTCCAGAAGCAGGGAGATTCCATACTCCCGCCGCAGGCCCTTGGCAAAGCTCTCCGCGCCCCGGGCGCTGAGGAGCACGTAGCGGTAGCTGAGGGCCAGGGCCTTGGCGCACTCGGTAACCTCCCGCAGGGCCCGCTCGCCGGAAATGGCCACCACCGCCTGGGTGGGCTGGAAGCCGCCCTGCTCCAGCCGCCGCCGGGTCAGCGGCGCGGCTAGCGCCCGACGCAGGGGCAGGGGGTCGACGGGCAGGACGCCCATCCGGATGAACAGGGCCGTATACGGAAAATCCACCGGAAATACGGCGGAGCGCACCCCCGCCTCCCGGAACAATCTCGCGCCCTGCCGGGCGCGGGAGAGGGCCAGAGGCCCGTTGGGCCGGGCCTGCAGGGCCATGGATAGTGTGACAAAATTACCGCCGGCAAGCTGACGTTCGCCAAGCTCGGGCCGCTTGGGGCCATCCCCATAGATGATGTAGCCTAACATTTTTATACCGCCTCCCGGTGGAATATATGAGAGGCTTCCCCGCTTTATGCGGGCTATGCCGCCGGGTGTAAAAAGATGCTTTATATCTTTTTTGATACACAGAAACTGCGCAGCCCTATGGGCCGCGCAGTTTGTCTCATCTTTAGGCCGCATACTCACAGCCGCGAAATCCAAGTCCTCACTTCTTCCCCAGCTTCACGGTTTCCTTCATCGCCACCGAGCAGGCCAGGTCCCCCAGGACGTTGCAGCAGGTCGCGCCCATGTCGCACAGGGTGTTGACGCTGATGTACACCCCCATCACCCCCGCCGGCAGTCCGGCGATGGACGCCAGGGCCGCGAAGGAGGCGATGGCCCCGCCGGGCACGCCGGGGGTGCCGATACTCAACAGCGTGTTGCTCAGCAGCAGCACCGCCAGCAGCCCGAAGCTGATCTCCACGCCGCAGGCATTGGCGAAGAATACGATCATGAAGCTCATAAGGATGCTCACCGCGTCCATATTGATGGTGGCCCCCAGGGGCAGCGCCAGAGAGGACACCTCGTTGGGCACCCCCATGTCGTCGGCGCACCGCTTGCTGATGGGCAGGGTGGCGGAGCTGGAGCAGGTGCCGAAGGCGTTCAAGGCCGCAGGCATGACTTTGGTGAAGAACTCCACTACGCCGTACCTGCCCAGCAGCTTCACGATGCCGCCATAGACGATAAAAGCGTAGAGGAAGAATGTCAAGTACAGCGCGATCAGCACCGTCCCCAGGGCGAGGATCGTCTCCGTGCCGTTGGCGTAGACCACCGACGCGATGGAGCACAGCACGCCCACCGGCGTGAACAGCATCACCACGGATACGATCTTGACGGAGATCTCGTTAATGGAATAGGCCAGCGTCACGAAGGGCTCCGCCTTCTTCCCCAGGGCCAGGCAGGTGATGCCCACGATCACCGCAAATACCAGCACCTGCAGCATGTCGCCGTTGGCGAAGGCGGCCGCGGGATTGGCGGGAATAAGGTTTTTCACCGTATCCAGCAGACTGGTAAATTGGGTGGCCGCCACGTCGGCCTCCACCATTTCAATGGAGACGCCGGCGCCCAGCCCCAGGGCCTTGGGCAAAAACAGCCCAAGCAGGCTGGCCAGCAGCGTGGTCGCGGTGTAGTAAATGACGGACTGCGCGCCGATCCTTCCGGTGGCGGACACGCTGCCGATGCCGTGGATGCCCGCCACCAGGGAGCAGAACACCAGGGGATAGATCATCATTTTCAGGGCATTCATGTACAGTCCGCTGACCAGGTCAATAACGGGGAGAAGGAATTCCAGCCTTCCGGGAATCAGCAGGCCCAGGACAATGCCCAGGATCAGGCCGGCAAAGATCGCCAGGGTCAGGCGGGTCGAGGTTTTCTTTTTCATGGGAACAGCTCCTTTACACATAACATACATAGATTTGCGCAGGGGAAACGGCAAAAGAAAAACGCCCGTCTTCCTCAACAGAAGACGAGCGGAATGCCCGTGGTACCACTTCTTTTCACCCCGGCGGAAGCCAGGGCCTCACCAGGCGTCCAACAACGCCCTCCGCTGTAACGGGCAGACCCGTCGTACCCTGGCGCAACGGCTTGGGCACGCCTCTCCGGAGCCATGTTCTCCCGCCGCCTGGCCTGCCCCCTTTCAGCAAACGGGGGCTCTCTGTGAGGTGGAAGGCGGGATACTCTTTCCTTCATCGCGTTTGAAAAGATAAATTTGACGCTATTATATGCGCCCCGTCCTCTTCTGTCAAGGGGCAGAATAACCGGTTTCCATCGACAGAAAGCCCCGAATTTCTGTGCAACCTGTGCAGGCGGCATCGGATGCCCGCCCCGCAAAGCGCCGCCGCTGCAGCAGATTTCTGCGCACACACTAAGAAACAGGTAGACTTTTTCCCCCTGGAGAGGTATACTATAAAGAAAAGAACTCAGACTGTCAAAAAAGCCCTCCGCGGGAGTTCACGCCGAAGGCGTGAAAAAATCCAATCGCTTTTTCGAGGGTGTGTACGTAAGATTGTGCAATGCCCCCATCGAGGGGGCATGCGCAATTGAATTCTGCATGCCCCCTCGATGCGGTCGTTGCAGAATCTTCGAAAAAGTACTTTGCGGGCCGAGCTCGGCCCGGTCCCCTTCCTCAAAAAAGTGGCTGCGCCACCTTTTTGGCACGCAGAAAGACTGTCTGATCCATCCATTTCAGGAGGTTTTCCCCTATGCCATGGTTTGACCGCTTCGACGCCCTTGCCGCCGCCCGCTTCCCGGAGCTGGAAATTCTCCGGGAGGAGCCTATGGAAAAGCACACCACCTTCCGGATCGGAGGCCCCGTCCGCCGCTTCGTCCGGCCCGGGGATCTCCGGACATGCGCCGCCCTTCTGGCGCTGGCGGAGGAGGAGGGTTGGCCCCTGCTGACCCTGGGCAGCGGGTCCAACCTGCTGGCGGCGGACGAGGGACTGGACATGCTGGCGGTCCACACCGCGAAGCTGGACAGTCTGGAGCGGACAGGAGAGCGGACCATCCGCGCCGGAGCCGGGGCCAGCCTGGCCCGGCTGTCCGCCTTCGCCCAGCGGGAGGGGCTGGCGGGCCTGGAATTCGCCCACGGCATCCCCGGCAGCCTGGGGGGCGGCGTATATATGAACGCCGGCGCCTACGGCGGCGAAATGAAGCAGGTCCTCTCCTCCGTCACCGCCTGGCTCCCCGGCGCGGGAATCCGGCAGCTGTCCCTGGAGGAGCTGGACCTCGGCTACCGGCACAGCGTGTTCAGTGGGACCCGGGGCGCGGTCCTGGAGGCGGAGCTTCTTCTGGAGCCCGGCAATCCCGAGGCCATCCAGTCCCGGATGGCGGACTTCGACCGCCGCCGCCGGGAAAAGCAGCCTCTGGAATACCCCAGTGCCGGCAGCGTTTTCAAGCGCCCCGAGGGCCATTTCGCCGGGGGGCTCATCGAGCAGTGCGGCTTGAAGGGCTTCCGCATCGGCGGCGCACAGGTGTCGGAGAAGCACGCTGGTTTCATCGTCAACACCGGCGGAGCCGCCTGCGCCGACGTGCTGGCGCTGATCGCTCATATTCGGAAGACCGTATACGACCAGACCGGCGTCAATCTGGAGCCGGAGGTCAGAACCGTTCCGTAAGGACGGCGCGAAAGGGAGAGAGAAAGATGGAAATTCTGATTATATCCGGTCTTTCCGGAGGCGGGAAGAGCAAGGCGGCCTCCTTTCTGGAGGACATGGGCTTTTATATCGTGGACAATATGCCGGCGGGGATGATCTTGAAGTTCGCGGAGTTCTGCTCCGCCGGCAGCGGACGCTACCGCCGGGTAGCCCTGGTTTACGACGTGCGCACCGCCGACAGCTTTGACGAATTTCTGGAGGTCCTCCAGACCCTCCGGAGCCGGGAATACGACTGCCGCCTGCTGTTTCTGGAGGCGGACGTGGGCGCCATCATCAACCGCTACAAGGAGACGCGCCGGATGCACCCCCTTCTGGAGCGGGCCGGCTCCCTGGAGGCGGCGGTGAACCGGGAGATCGCCCTCATGGCCCCGGTCCGGGCCCAGGCGGACGTGATCATCAACTCCGCCACCTACTCCACCGCCCGCCTGCGGGGAGAGCTGCTGCGGCTCTTCGGCGGCAGCCAGAGCGCGGGAGAAATGCAGGTCAGCCTGGTGTCCTTCGGCTTCAAGCACGGCCTGCCCCTGGAGGCGGACCTGGTGTTCGACGTTCGCTTTATGCCCAACCCCTTTTATATTGATTCCATGCGCCAAAAGACCGGCCTGGACCCGGAGGTCCGGGAGTACGTCTTTTCCTTCCGGGAGACGGAGCAGTTCATGGAGAAGCTGCAGGAGCTGCTCCGCTTCGTCCTGCCCCTGTACCGGGAGGAGGGCAAGACGGTGCTCGTAGCCGCCATCGGCTGCACCGGCGGCCACCACCGCTCCGTGGCGGTGACGCATTCCCTGGCGGAGTACATCCGCTCGCTGGGCTATCAGGTAACGGAGAATCATCGGGATATGACACGGGTTTGATCAGACGGCCAGTACGTTTTATACGGTGCGGATCAGATCCGCACCGCAACGAAACTCTGACATAGCGGATACGGATAGGTGAAGAGAAATTTATGAGTACAACAACATTATACCGCGGCCCCAGCGGAAAGGGGCCGAAGATCGTCGCCATCGGCGGCGGAACGGGCCTCTCCACTATGCTGCGGGGTCTGAAGCGGCACACCAACAACCTCCCCGCCGTCGTCGCGGTGGCGGACGACGGCGGCGGCTCCGGCGTACTCCGCCAGGAGCTGGGGATGCTGCCTCCCGGGGACGTGCGCAACTGCCTGGAAGCCCTGGCCAACGTGGAACCCCTGATGGGGGAGCTGCTTCACTACCGCTTCACCGAGGGCTCCCTCAAGGGGCAGAGCTTCGGCAACCTGTTCCTGGCGGCCCTCAACGGTATCTCCGGCGGCAGCTTCGACCAGGCGGTCAGCCGTATGAGCCAGGTCCTGGCCATCACCGGCCGGGTGCTCCCGGTGACCACCGCCAACGTCCAGTTGGAGGCGGAGTTTGAAAACGGCGCCAAGGTCCTGGGCGAGTCGAAAATCTTCTACTGCAAGAAGCGGGAGGACTGCCGCGTCCGACGGGTGCGCCTGCTGCCGGAACGTCCGGCGGCCCTGGAGAGCGCTCTGGAGGCCATCCGGGAGGCGGACATGATCCTCCTGGGCCCCGGCAGCCTGTATACCAGCGTCATCCCCAACCTGCTGGTGGAGGGCGTGGCCCAGGCCATCGCCGAATCCGACGCCTTGAAGATTTACATCGCCAACGTCATGACCCAGGAGGGCGAGACGGAGGGCTACACCAACGCAGACCATATCCGCGCCATTTTCCAGCACTCCCTGCCGGGGCTGTTCCGCCTGTGCCTGGTAAACGCCGCCGCCATCCCATCGGAGGTGCTGGACCGCTACGCCCGGGAGGGCGCGGAGCCCCTGCGCTTTGACAAGGCCCGGTGCGCCGAGCTGGGCGTGGAGCTGGTCAGCCGCCCCGTGTCCGCCGTCCGGGACGGCCTGGTCCGCCATGACCCCGAGCTCCTGGCTGCGGCCCTGCTGGAGCTCCACGCCCAGCGGAGCGTCCGCATCGCGGGCCTGGGCAGATACCGGACGGAATAGAGGGCGACCAAGCGCAGGAATCCGATGGACGCCGCAGACTCTGAAGAGCCTGCGGCGTTCATAAAATATCCCAGTTCTATGCATTTTCATTCATCCCCCCGCCCGCCCGCCTTCTCTGCCAGCCGGCGGCAAAAACGCCTCCTGTCAGTGGAGTTGAAAAATTTTCCGGTAAATTGCACAAGGACGAGCCATCCTATCCCCCGGAATTCATCAGAACTTTGTATTGCATAAAAAAACAGAACGATATAATATATATACACCACATTACATGAGGATCATTCCATCATCAGGAGGACATACATCATGAGCAAGAAAGAGATCAAGAAAATCGTGCTGGCCTATTCCGGCGGCCTGGATACATCCATCATCATTCCCTGGCTGAAGGAGAACTACAACAACCCCGAGATCATCGCCGTCGCCGCAGACGTGGGCCAGGGCGACGAGCTGGAGGGGCTGGAGGAGAAGGCCATTAAGACCGGCGCATCCAAGCTGTACATCGAGGACCTGGTTGACGAAATGGTGGACGACGTGATCGTCCCCTCCATGATGATGGGGGCGAAGTACGAGGACTATCTCCTGGGCACCGCCTTCGCCCGCCCCATCATCGGCAAGCGCCTGGTGGACATCGCCAAGAAGGAGGGCGCGGACGCCATCGCCCACGGCTGCACCGGCAAGGGCAACGACCAGGTCCGCTTCGAGCTGGCCATCAAGCGCTTTGCCCCCGAAATGACCATCATCGCCCCCTGGCGGGAGTGGGACATCAAAGGCCGCGATGAGGAGATCGACTACGCCGAGGCCCACAACGTCCCCCTGAAGATCAGCCGCGAAACCAACTACTCCAAGGACAAGAACCTGTGGCACCTGAGCCACGAGGGCCTGGACCTGGAGGACCCTGCCAACGAGCCGAAGTACGACAAGCCCGGCTTCCTGGAGATGGGCGTCTCCCCCGCTATGGCTCCCGATGCGCCTGCTTACGTAACCTTGGACTTCGTCAAGGGCGTGCCGACCGCCATTGACGGCGAGACGATGAAGGCCAGCGACATCATCCGCAAGCTCAACAAGCTGGGCGGCGACAACGGCATCGGCCTTCTGGACATCGTGGAGAACCGCCTGGTGGGCATGAAGGACCGCGGCGTCTATGAGACGCCTGGCGGCACCATCCTCTACCGGGCCCACGAGGTTCTGGAAATGATTACGCTGGATAAAGATACCAAGCATATGAAGAGCAAGCTGGCGGTGGATTTTGCGGACCTGCTGTATAACGGCAAGTGGTTCACCACCCTGCGGGAGTGCCTGCAGGCCTTCGCCGTCAAGACCCAGGAGCACGTCACCGG
>OFGP01001731.1_pt1 | contig 14732 bp, 11 predicted proteins | sample 1521781 | NCBI WGS metagenome assembly OFGP01 (sample SAMEA3504113, study PRJEB24116) | mouse gut metagenome | biome: mouse gut; feature: mouse-associated habitat; material: faeces | place: Denmark | collected 2011 | reverse complement strand
GCTACACCTGGCATCACGCTCCGGAGGAGAGCCAGGCCGCTGCCGAGGCTGGATATCCCTACGGCTTCGGTGACAACCTCACTGTGTTCACCGGCACAGTCGATGTTGCCCAGCGCGCCGTCGACAACTGGATCAACTCCCCCGGTCACTTCGAGACGATGATCGACCAGCGATGCGACTGCATCGGCGTAGGCGTGACCCAGTACGATGGCATCACCTACTGCTACATGTTCGTCGGGATACCCAACAGCGTCAATTTCTACAGCTGAAAACACCGCCTATGCGGTACCAGGGGGCAGGCACTCTGCAAATTGCGGAGTGCCTGCCGATATTTTCCACGATAACTCGTACGGTCAGTGGGGCAATCCCTTGTCAAACATTGCGTAGAAATACAAAAAATAAAACTTTCTGGTGTTCTCTTGATTAATTCGACCCGCTCACCCGAGAAAAGATTTCTCATTGAATTCAGGACAAGATTATGGTAAAATTGACAGTATAAAGTTCCGATAATATCGGTTTATCAGAAGCACTACCAAGCTTAGGAGGACATATATGAAGTCTAACTTTGAATTCCTCAAAAAATACTGGCCCGTACTTGCTCAAATTGGTGCGGCAGCAGAGAGCTATGTGTATTCTGATGCCAACGCCTGCCTGTATAAACTGGGTATGTTCGGTGAACGACTGATTCTTGAGATTTTTGCTTTTGAGCATATCAAGGAGCCAGCTATTGACAATACGCACGCCAACCGGATTCGTTTGCTGAAACGGGAGGGACTGATTCCAAAGAAGATTGACGATATCCTGTTTGTGTTGCGGAAGACTCGTAACGATGCCGTACATGCTGGCGCTGATTCCGTAGAGGACGCAAAAACGCTGCTTTCCATGACTTACAATCTTGCGGTTTGGTTCATGGAGGTATACGGTGACTGGGGGTATATTGCCCCTGCTTTTATCATGCCTGAAAATATGACCAAACCGGATTACGCTGCCATCATCAAGGAGCAGGAGGAGAAGATAACCGCACTCTCCAAACAGATTGAGGCAGTATCTACTGCGGCATCCTCCAAAACCTCCAAAGAACGTGCAGAAAAGGGCGAAACTGCATCCGAGAGCATGGAACTTTCCGAAGCTGAAACCCGTTATCTGATTGACGAACAGCTCCGCAAATTCGGCTGGGAAGCCGACACCAACAATCTTCGCTATTCCAAGGGAACTCGTCCGCAAAAAGGCAGAAATCTTGCCATTGCTGAGTGGCCCACTGATTCTACTGTGGGAAAAAACGGTTATGCAGATTATGCACTGTTTGTTGGATTGAAGCTCGTAGGCATTGTGGAAGCAAAGAAAGCCGCAGTTGACATTCCCTCTGCAATCGACTATCAGTGCAAGGAATATGCTAAGGGAATTAAGGCTGAACACAAGGAGTATATCATCAGCCAGTGGGGTGCATATAAAGTTCCTTTTGCCTTTGCCACCAATGGCCGTAAATATCTAAAGCAAATCGACACCAAATCCGGCATCTGGTGTCTGGATCTGCGCAGTGGAACAAGTGCCCCCAAGGCCCTGCAAGGCTGGATCAGCCCTCAGGGGCTGATGGAGCAACTTGAAAAGGACATTGCCACGGCCAATTCTGTGCTCCAGAACACCCCTTTCGATTTATTGCGTGATCCCGATGGATTGAATTTACGCAAATATCAGATCAATGCTATTGAAGCTGCGGAGCGGGCTATCATTGACGGGAAACAGACTGTTTTGCTTTCCATGGCCACCGGAACCGGCAAAACACGGACCATCCTCGGCATGATCTACCGCTTTATTAAGAGTGACCGGTTTAAGCGCGTTCTGTTCCTTGTAGACCGTACCGCACTTGGGGAACAGGCTGAAGATGTTTTTAAGGAAGTAAAGATCGAAGAATTGATGACCTTAGATTCTATTTACAACATCAAGGGTTTGGATGAAAAGGAGATCGACAAAGAAACCAAGATACATATCGCAACAGTTCAGAGCCTCGTAAAGCGCATTCTTTATCCCGAAAGTGACACCATGCCATCTGTTACCGACTATGATTTGATTGTAGTCGATGAGGCACATCGTGGATACATTCTGGATAGGGAAATGAGCGAAACGGAGATGCTCTATCGCAACCAAGATGACTATATCAGTAAATACCGTACTGTCATCGAGTATTTCGATGCTGTGAAGATTGCTTTGACCGCAACCCCGGCGCTCCATACTACTGAGATTTTCGGAAAACCTGTTTTCAACTACTCATACCGTGAAGCTGTCATAGACGGTTACCTGGTCGACCATGATGCGCCTCATAATATCCGCACTAAACTGCGTATTGAGGGTATCAACTATCAGAAAGGCGATCAGCTTGCTATTTATGACCCGATTACTGGCGAAGTTCTCAACAGCGCCGAGCTGGAAGATGACATGAAATTTGAAATTGACAGCTTTAACCGGCAGGTAATCACGGAGAATTTTAATCGGACAGTCCTTGAGGAAATCGCTTGGGATCTCAATCCAGACGGCCAGGGTAAAACCCTCATCTATGCTGTTGATGACAACCACGCTGACCTCATCGTAAAGATTTTGAAAGAAATCTATGCTGAGGGCTGCGTTGACAATGATGCTGTTATGAAGATTACGGGAAGCGTAGCGGGCGGCAATAAGAAAAAAATCTCCGAAGCAATCAAGCGTTTCAAGAATGAGTCCCTACCCAAGATTGTGGTTACTGTTGATCTTTTAACCACCGGCATTGACGTACCTGAGATTACCAATCTGGTTTTTATGCGCCGCATCAAATCTCGTATTCTCTATGAACAGATGTTGGGCCGAGCTACCAGATTGTGTCCTGCTATCGGCAAAACTCACTTTGAGATTTATGATCCTGTGGGCGTATACGAGTCTTTACAGGATGTCAGCAATATGAAACCGGTCGTTACTAACCCCTCTGCCAGTTTTGAGGATTTGATGAGAGGGCTGGAGATAGCAACCACCGACGAACAGCTTGCCTATCAGATCGATCTGATTATTGCCAAGCTACAGCGTAAGCGCCGCAACGTAAGTCAAACAGCACGGGAGCAATTCATCCATCTTACCGGTGGAAAAGATTTGGGAGCTTTTGCGGAGCATCTCAACAGCAGCGCCATTAAAGAGGCTTTAGCCGAGTTGCTGAATCATCGTGACGCATTCTCTGTGCTGGATAAGGATAAGTCCCACCACAAGCGCTCGGTTGTCATTGATTATCATGTGGACGAGCTGATTGACCATACTCGCGGCTACGGTGAAGGTCAGAAACCGGAGGATTATTTGGAAGCGTTCAAGGAGTTCATCAATAACAATATGAACGCCATTGCTGCGCTCCGTATGGTGTGCACCAAGCCTTCAGAGCTTACCAGAGAAGCTCTCAAGAGCTTAAAACTGGAACTTGACCGCCATGACTTCACGGAGAAGCAGTTAAACTCCGCATGGAATGAGATGACCAATCAGGACATTGTGGCCGATATCATCGCATTTATTCGTCAGCAGGCCCTTGGCTCTACGCTTATCAGTCATGAGCAGAGGGTAAAGCACGCTTTTGCGAAACTGCGCATCAATCATGGTTTCAATAAGACCCAGCTTGACTGGCTAAAACGCATCGAAAAAGTACTGCTGGAGGAAAGCGTGCTGGATGAGCAAATCTTTGAAGTCGGCGCATTTAAGAACGCTGGCGGGTTTACCATCATTGACCGCCGCTTTGGCGGCAAGCTCCGTGAGATCATTACGGAGCTGAATGAGTATCTCTATGAAGATGGAGGAGGCGCAGCGTGAATAATCAGGAGATTGTAGCAAAGCTTTGGAACCTCTGCAATGTGTTGCGGGATGACGGTATTACTTATCATCAGTATGTTACGGAACTTACCTATATCCTGTTCCTGAAAATGTGCAAGGAGACCGGTACAGAGGGAGCGATTCCGGAGCAGTACCGGTGGGACAGGCTCCTTGTCAAGCAGGGTGTAGAGCTGAAGAAGTTTTACAAGGAATTGTTGGAGCATTTGGGCGAAAGCTGTACCGGTCGTGTCCGCGAGATCTACCAAGGCGCGCAGAGCAATATTGACGAACCCAAGAACCTGGAGAAGATCATCCAGACCATCGACCAATTCGACTGGTACACCGCCAAGGAAGAAGGTCTGGGCAACCTTTATGAAGGTTTGCTGGAGAAGAATGCAAATGAGAAGAAATCAGGCGCTGGGCAATATTTCACGCCTCGCGTTCTTATCAACGTCATGACTCGGCTCATTGCGCCCCAACCCGGTGAGCGATGCAACGACCCGGCTTGCGGTACGTTTGGCTTTATGATTGCCGCTGACCGCTACGTCAAGGATCATACTGATGAGTTATTTGAACTGTCCGTGGATCAGCAGGAGTTCCAGCGTACCCAAGCATTCTCCGGTTGCGAGCTGGTTCATGATACCCACCGCTTGGCTTTGATGAATGCCATGCTCCACGATATCCGCGGTCCCATTTATCTTGGTGATACCCTGTCCAACTTTGGCAAGGAACTGAAAGGCTATGACGTTGTACTGACCAATCCGCCTTTCGGCACCAAGAAAGGTGGCGAGCGTGCCACCCGCGATGACTTTACTTTCCCCACCAGCAATAAACAGCTAAATTTTCTGCAGCACATCTATCGCAGTCTGAATAAGACAGGGAAGGCGCGTGCGGCGGTCGTTTTGCCGGACAATGTTCTGTTCGCCGATGGCGATGGCGAGCGTATCCGCCGTGACTTGATGGAGAAGTGTAATCTGCATACCATTCTGCGATTGCCAACTGGTATCTTCTATGCTCAGGGTGTTAAAACCAATGTGCTGTTTTTCACCCGTGGCTGTGAAGATAAAGGGAACACCCGTGAGATTTGGTTCTATGACCTGCGCTCCGATATGCCCTCTTTTGGCAAGACCAATCCGCTGAAGGAAAGCCATTTTGATGAGTTCGTGGAGTGCTATAAGGACGGCGATCTGTCCGCCCGTGTCGAAACATACAGCGAGGAAAAACCGAACGGCAGATGGCGCAGATATACCTATGAGGAGATTCTGGCCCGGGACAAAACCAGTCTGGATATCACCTGGATGAAGTCCGACAGCGGAGCTGAGGACTATACGCTTGCTGAACTGCTGGAGCAGATTAAGGAGAAGTCCGGTAATATTGCGAAAGCTGTAGCCGCATTGGAAGAACTGATTGGCGAGGTGGATGAATAATGGATACAAAGGCATTACGCCAAAAGGTGCTTGACCTTGCTATCCGCGGCAAGCTGGTTCCGCAGGATCCAAATGACGAACCGGCTTCTGTTCTGCTGGAACGGATTCGCCAGCAGAAGCAGCAGATGGTGAAAGACGGTAAGCTCAAGGCCAAGGATATCAAGAACGATACTATTATCTTTGTCGGTGAGGATAATTTACATTATGAGAAGTTCGCCAACGGCAGCGTGAAATGTATTGAGGAAGAGATACCATTTGACCTGCCAGAGGGTTGGGTATGGGTGAGACTAAGTTCTATTGCTGACATGGCTTTAGGAAAGATGTTGGATGTAGCCAAAAATAAAGGCTCGCTTAGACCCTATCTCCGAAACGTCAATGTTCGCTGGGGCACATTTGAGTTGAGCGATGTTCTCGATATGCGTTTTGAAGACGACGAACTCGAAAGGTACAGCATTCGTCATGGCGACTTGGTTATATGTGAGGGTGGTGAGCCTGGTCGATGTGCTGTTTGGCAGTCTGAGGAAGTGGTGTTTTATCAGAAAGCTTTACACAGAGTAAGAGCTATCGAAGTCCTACCAGAGTATTTGTACTATGTAATCAGGCACTTCATAACATCAACCCAGTACGAAAGGTATTATACTGGTACAACAATAAAACATTTGACCGGGCAATCATTACAGGTTCTTCCTATTCCCTTGCCTCCGATGAGTGAGCAACAGTTGATTGTTAAACATCTTCAACACATAATCGGAGAAATTGACAAAGTTGAAACAGAAAAATCCGAAGCACTTTCTTTGGTTTCGCTTGCCAAATCCAAAATCCTTAATCTCGCCATTAGCGGCCAACTCGTCCCCCAAGACCCCGCTGACGAACCTGCCTCCGTCTTGCTGGAACGCATTCGGGCAGAGAAAGAAGAGCTCATCAAGCAAGGCAAACTCAAGCGTGACAAGAAGGAATCTGTCATCTTCCGTGGTGAGGATAACTCTTATTATGAGAAGATTGGCTACGAGATCCATTGTATCAATGAAGAGATGCCATTTGAGATACCCGATACATGGGAATGGATGCGGTTAGAAAACTGTTGCATCAAAGAAATTCGTCGGGGGAAATCTCCAAAATATATTGAGCAAAGCGGTACACTTGTCTTTGCTCAAAAGTGCAATACGAAATACGCCGGCATTGATATCGGACTGGCGCTGTATCTTGATGAAAATACCTTGGGTAAATACACAGATGATGAATATATGCAGGATGGAGATGTCGTTATTAACTCTACTGGTACAGGAACCCTGGGCCGTGTTGGGTTCTATCGTGTTGCTGACAATCGTGCCAATCTTCCTATAGTTCCTGATTCTCATGTTACGGTTGTTCGAGCCCATCGCAATGTTCACGCATTTTACCTATATGCATTTATGAAAGCAAATCAAGCCGAGCTTGAAAAGGAGGGTGAAGGTTCCACGAACCAGAAAGAACTTAAACCGCTCACACTAAAGGAAATGCTTATCCCAATACCGCCATTCTCAGAGCAAAAGCGAATTGCTTTGGCAATAACCGCCGCATTTTCAACTATATCAGCAATAGAAAAGAGCCTCACATAAGACTCTTTTCTATTGCTACGAGAAGTGCAAACAGCTCATCTATGCGTTCCGCAATTCTGATTTGTTCTTGATATGGTGGAATCAAAACTGGATATTTCTTAACCGACTCAGGCTGTGCTCTCATCAAGGAACCACCGACACCGGAAACATTTGAAAGCATTAATTTACGAAAGTGCGGCGAAGAAAAATAATGTCGCAAATATGGTGCAAATAGCATATTATTTCTAAAAACAATCCACTCAGATGAACCGAGAATCCGATAGGATGTAATATGACCCGTAATCCAGACCCGATTAATGCGAGGATTAATTTTACAGACAAGTACATCATTCTCACAAACAGATTGCTTGGATGATCCTATTTCTTTACCGATAATGATTTCAGGTACACCTACATCAAAGTTCGGTACACTATACAGTTCAAACATTTCGTCAGTAGAATTACTTGGGTCAACAGTTTCGGAAATAAACATATTGACTTGCGAGAAAGAGCCAATGCTCCAGCCGTAAGGAAGTTCATCTATATCATACTCAGATACCTTTTCACCAATCTTCTCATAATAAGAGATAGTCACATATTTCCCCTATAATATTGGCGCGATAAACTCGCAAAAATATTATTGGGAGGCGCCTTTTATGAGGACAAATGAAACATTCGAACAGCACCTGAGAAAGTGCAATCTTTCGGAGAACACTATCCACTCCTATCTCTGGACGGTAGATTTCTACCATGCTCACTACGATGAAATCAGCAAGGAAAACCTGATGGCTTACAAAGGGTATCTAATGGAATTTTTCAAGCCCAAGACCGTCAACCTGCGTATCCAGGCAATGAACAAATACCTGGAGTTCCTGCACAAAGATCGTCTGCGGTTGAAAGCTGTGAAGGTGCAGCAGAAGAACTTTCTGGAGAATGTGATCAGTAACGCCGACTACAACTTTTTGAAAAAGCAGCTCAAGAAGGACGGTAACATGGAGTGGTACTTCGTGGTCTGGTATCTGGCTGCGACCGGGGCACGCGTGAGCGAACTGATCCAAATCAAAATCGAGCATGTGGAAGTCGGTTATTTTGACCTGTACACCAAAGGCGGAAAACTGCGCAGGCTGTACATACCCAAAAAGTTAAGGACGGAAACTCTTGAATGGTTGGAGGAATCAAACCGTTCCTCCGGCTATTTATTTTTGAACCGCTATGGGGAGCGCATTACCACCCGCGGCATTTCCCAGCAACTCAAAAACTATGCGGACAAATATGGACTGGATAAAAAGGTGGTGTATCCGCACTCCTTCCGGCACCGGTACGCCAAAAACTTCTTGGAGAAGTACAATGACATTGCTCTGCTGGCAGATTTGATGGGTCACGAGAGCATTGAAACGACACGCATCTACCTTCGCAGAACTGCCAGCGAACAGCAGGCGCTGGTGGATAAAATCGTCACATGGTAAAGAAAACAGCCGCCTTCTCCCGAGGGCGGCTGTTAGTCATAATAGGTTCCGAGTAATCGCGGCAAGTTGAGTAAATGCCTGCTCTATTGCAAAAACAATTCGTTTCTGTTCCTCAATTGGAGGGATCGATATTATCGATTTCTTTCCGTCTATTGTTCCAAGGCGGGGCATCTTCACACCATATGAACACTTATTAGCATATTCTAAAAATACTGGAGACATCAAATAATAGCGGGCATATTGCGGCAGGACATTTCGTTCAAACTCCAGTGGCAGAATCTCTGAGGTACAATATCCATCTTCATCTGACAGAACTACTTTGTTCAAGTAGGGACGGAGTTTGCTATATAACACCTGACCTCTGTGGAAAAAGTGTTTTGTGCTTGCAGCGTTGCGTTCAGACTTTCGTACTTTTCGCAGAACAACGCCACTATCTTTTTCAATATCTTCAAGATCCAGGATCCATGCAGAATCAGAAATAGATGCCGTATCGACATTTAAGCAATTACCATAGTCGCACAGTTCACCAAGGCAGCAAATGGCCCAACTGTCAGGCAGTTCTTCGAATGCCCAATCTTCTAGAGATTCTACTAAATCCCCGGTTCTGAGATAATAAGAGTTATCCTCACCACGGAAGATGACAGATTCCTTCTTGTCACGCTTGAGTTTGCCTTGCTTGATGAGCTCTTCTTTCTCTGCCCGAATGCGTTCCAGCAAGACGGAGGCAGGTTCGTCAGCGGGGTCTTGGGGGACGAGTTGGCCGCTAATGGCGAGGTCAAGGATCTTCGTTTTCGCCAGTAAAATAATATCACGTGCCGTTGTACTTTCAGAATCTATCTGCTGAATCTGGGTCCATATGCAACTGAGTTTTTCCACAATTCTAATTTGCTCTGCCAGCGGAGGAACAGGGGTCAAGACGTTCTGAATATTATCCAGTCTGAAACTGTTCTTCATACCGCTTTGGGTTGTATAGTACTGATTTCGGCAAAAATCAAAATATAGTTTTTTTGGATTTTGTAGTCCTCCATGGTGATCTGCTTCAAAATGAGCTGTTCATACAGTACCCGCTTCTGGTCCAGATAGCCCTCGATCTGCTTGTCATATTCGGCCTGCTTCGCAAGCTGAATATCCAACTGTCCAGCATTGGCGAGGTCGGCCACATTCAAAATAATCTGTGCCTGCTTGGAAAGGATTTCGTATAACATCCCTTCCAATTCCGCCTCTGTGATTGTCAGATCATGGCAGGGAGCGGCTTCATTTACTTTGCTGTGCCGACACTGAAAATAGTGGTTTTTGTTTGCTGTGCGCGGCATAGCGTGACGGCAGCACCCACAGAACACTTTGCACCGCAAGGGGTAGGCGTTGGCGTTCTTCTTGGGAGACTTCATCCGGGGCCGCTGGGCCTGCACCAGATTGAACAATTCCCTGCTAATGATCGCCTGATGATGGTCAGGAATCTTGACCCACTGGCTTTCATCCTTCATCCGAACCCGGTGCCCGCCTACCTCGGTCACTTCCCGCTTGCCCATGATGTAGGTGCCGGTGTAGCGTTCATCGTCCAGAATATGTACCACTGAAGATGTGGACCATATCCCACAGCACCGGGAAATGTCGTGACCGTTGTAGCCATGGGCCGCTTTGTACTCGGCAGGTGTGGGGATATGGCGTTCAAACAGAGCCTTAACGATCTCATTCGGTTTGTACCCATTCTTCGCCAGTTCAAAGATCATCTGGACAATGGGAGCAGTTTCCTCATTCGGTTCCATGCGGCCATTCGCGCCCTTCCGGTAGCCGTAAGGACAGGTCTTGCTCTGGTATTCACCGCGCCGGAACTTCACATACTTGGCGCTCTTGTACTTGATGGACAGGTCCCGGCTGTAAAACTCACTGACCAGATATTTGAACGCCACATTGATGCCGCCTGTGTCTCCATGGAGCTTATCGCTGTCAAAATCATCGTTGATGGAAATAAAGCGGATGCCGTACAAAGGGAAAACCATTTCCATAAAGTACCCCACTTCAATGCTGTTGCGTCCAAACCGGGTAAAATCTTTCACAATGATACAGTTGATTTTGCCCTCCCGCATCTGGTCAAGTAATTCCTGGACGGCTGGCCGCTCGAAGTTGGTCCCGCTGTACCCGTTGTCGATGAACTCCAAGACCTCCACATTCTTAACACCCTCCATAGCGTCAACATACTGGTGGAGCGTGTTTTTCTGGTTCTCGATGCTGAAACTGCCCACCTTGCTGTCCTCCGTGGAGAGCCGGATATAGAGGGCAATCACATAGCTGATCGGGCTGTTACTCATTCCCCAGCACCTCCATCACACGCTCAAAACCACCCTCAAAGGAGAAGTCAATGGAAACATCATCCGGGCCGTTTACCGTGACCCGTTCAATCAACTGGTTTACCAGCAGGGCGGAGAGGGCCGTGTCCTTGTCCACCGCCGCCAGCTTATCGGCCATGCTGGTATAGCGTTCCATCTGCCGCTCCAACTCAGATTGCCGGGACTGAAGCTGCTGAACACGTTCCACCGCGACGCTGATCTTCTGGTTGTAATCCTCCTGCATTTCCTGATATTCCGCTCTGGTGAGGATTCCCTTGACGAAACTCTCATAGAGGCCAGCGCGAAGGGCTTTGTTTTTCTGCATCTGATGCCCCAGCTCGGCAATCTCCTGGTCCACCTGGGCCTTCTGTGCGGCAATCTTGCTGTCACACTGTTTCAGCCGCAGGGCTTCTCCCATTACAACCTCGGCTTTCTGACGGATAATTGTCAGAATCGCATCGAATAAATCAGGCTCCGGCAAATGGATGATGCCGCCGGTGCAGGAACCTTCCCCCATGCGGTCATTGGAGATACAGCGGTAGAAGTATCTCCCGTGACTTCTCTGCCGGTGAAGGTTCTTCCCGCAGTAAGCGCAGAACACGCGCCCCCGCAGAATGTTCTCGCTGTAAGGATTTTTCATGGTCCTGGTGTACTTTGCCGCCATTTGCTCCCGGACGGCCTGGGCCTTTGCAAATACCTTCCGGCTGACCAGCGGCTCATGGGTATTGCGTACCACAATCCAGTCCTCCGGCTTGGTAAGGACCTGCTTATGGCCGACATTGGTGTGCTTGCCCTGCACCATATCCCCGGTGTAAACTTCATCAGCCAAAATCTTCCCCACTGTCCAGGTCTGCCACTTGCCGCTGCCAGCCAGCTTGTTGTCATAGCTGAACAGTCCGCACGAAGCATGATAGTAACCGGGGGTCATAATGCCCTGCTCGTTCAATCGCTTCACGATCACATTCAGCGGTATGCCGTCAACCGTCCACTGGAAAATCTGCCGGACGATAGGGGCTGTGTCCTCATTGACCAGCAGGCGGTGGCAGTTGTCCGGGTCCTTCCGGTAGCCATAGGGCGGACGCGCCCCCACAAACTCCCCGTCCCGCATGGCCTGATTCTGCTGTGCGCGAACCTTCTTGCTGATGTCGGCGGCGTAAGCCTCGTTTATCATATTTTTCAAAGGCACAATCAGGTGGTTGCCGCTGTTTTCGGAATCCTCGCTGTCAAATTGGTCGTTGACGGCGATAAACCGCACTCCATGGAGCGGGAAATACTTCTCAATGTAGTACCCGGTGTCGATAGTGTTCCGGCCCAGCCGGGAAAGGTCCTTCACCACGATACAGTCAATTTTGCCGTTCTCTATATCCGCCAGCATCCGCTGAAAGGCTTCCCGCTCAAAGGTCCGGCCCGTGGTGCCGTTGTCGGTGTAGACCTCCGCAATCTCAATATCCGGGCAGAGGGCGATATATGCCTCCATGATCTGCCGCTGTGTCTCCAGGGAATCGCCCTTCTTGCCGTTGAACTCCACCGACAGCCGGATGTAGAGCGCCGCCCGCCAGATTTTCATGGCGGCTTTCTTCGGCTTCTCCTGGGTTACAACGTCTTTTCTGCTTTTCCGTGCCATTTATGCCGCCTCCTTTTCCATTGCCAACAGCGTGTCCAGAATTTCCCGCAGATCGGGCGGGAGTTTCCCCAGCCGGTCCAGACGTTTCAGCACCTTGACATACTCAATCAGATAGCGGAAGGTGATAACCAGATCATTCTTCCGGGTCATGCGCCCGCCGCAGCAGCCGCACACCAGCAGGCCGGAGAACAGATACACCGCTTCGCCGTCCGGGGCTGTCCGGGTGTCCAGGCTGGAAATCTTCTGCACAAGGTCAAAATCCCGCTTCTGAATGATCGGCGCATGGGTGTTCTCAATGCGAATCCATTCCTCCACTGGCTTCTGGATAATGTTCTTCAGCTTGTGGTTGTGGGTTTCCTGCCGCCCCTGCAAAAGAACGCCGGTATAGGTTTCCTCCTGCAAAATGCGGATCACCGCACGGGCAGACCACTTGGCGTCCGGCACATCCGCAAAGCCGCCAGTAGGGTGGGGCAGGCCCCGGCTGTTCTTGTAGGCCATGGGGGACAGGACGCCCAGCCGGTTCAATTCCTCTGCGATGTGCTTTGCGCTGGCTCCGTCAATGCGGCGGCGGTAAATGTCCTGCACCACACGGGCGGGGTACTCGTCGATGATGAGGTGATTCTTATTCTCCGGGTCCTTTCGGTAGCCGTAGATCGGGCAGGCCCCCACATAGTCCCCGTTCTGCCGTTTGGTCAGCAGGGCGCTCCGGGTTTTCACAGAAATATCCCGGCAAAAGTGGTATTTGCGTATTTGCTTTTACCAGGTATAAATGACCGTTCCTCAGATATAAGGCAACTTGCAAAATGGTTTAAGGGCAAAAATGTTATGATTAACGTGCTGCAATACAACCCGACGAGTAATTCAAAAATTAGAGCACCACAAAAACAAGAAATGGTTGCGTTCAAACATCAATTAGAGCAAACAGGACTTGAAGTTACCATGAGAGTTTCTCATGGTAGAGAGATTAAAGCAGCTTGTGGACAGTTAGCTAATACATATAATAAAGCCAAAAAACAACAAAAATAATTTAATTAAAAGAGCCAGACGCACAGACGCAGAGCCGATAATATGCAGTTTGAAATACTGCTGTTATCGGCTCTTTTTTGATTTAATTTGTGCCCCCAATAACCATATTGGAGCAAAATCAGAACTGTTGCTTGTCGTTCTTTGATTTCCGCAGCAGCTTTGAAAAACCAAAGCCGCCGTTTCTTTTTATCTTCTAATGAAATGACGCGGTATCACTGTTAAAAGCGGCGGCTAAAAGGAGGTAGCCGCCATGAAGCACATACCATATCGACAAAATCCGACGGTCATTGACACATCAAAAAAAGCCCGACCACCGCCGGGGAAAACTACGTCTATCAATATGAACTGTCTAATCATCTGAATACCGCTTACAATACCTATACGTCTGTCCGGGCTTTTCGGACAGGCGTATTTTGCTGCTCAAAAAATTTTTTGAAAAAAATCCGAAAATCTTCGGCGTTTTTTTCAAAAGGCAGTATTGCCCCGCGAAAAGGGGGAAGCACCACCAACTTTCCAACGAGAAAGGGGGTGAGAATGTGGAACCTAATCGCAGGGAGTTTATAAAACAGTGCGCTTTCCAGAAGTTTTGTAATACGGTACTGCACAATGAAGCGTGTGACGCTCACAAAGAGCTGCACAGGCATAAGGCAAGGGAGATTACCTTTTCCGACTTGACCTTAGAAGAAGCGCGGCAGCTTCATACCTTTGATGAATATTTCAAAGGGGAAATCGCCTTTGAAAGAGCCGGGAAGAAAATCACGCCGAAGCTGCTTCTTGAAGCAATCCGTACTTTGCCGGAAGAAAAGCGCAAAGCCGTACTCCTGTACTATTTCGAGGGAATGAACGACACCGAGATTGCGGAGCTGTTCAATACGTCGAGAAGCACGATACAGTACAGGCGGACAAGCTCTTTTGAGAAATTAAGAAAATATCTGGAGGAAAATGCTGATGAATGGGACGAATGGTAACGAACCCGGCTACCCGGAAAATGCCCTTGTTCCCTATCCTGTCATTGTGGCAGCGACAAAGGGCGACCCGGACGCTATGAAGATTGTCTTGCAGCATTTCAGCGGCTACATAGCCCGCCTCTCCATGCGGAAGCTGTACGACGAGCGCGGGAACGTCTATTTCGGCGTAGACCACGACATTCGGGAACGGCTGCAAGCAAAACTGATGATGGCTGTCCTCACCTTTAAGGCAGAGGAATAAACCGCAGCGGCGGCGGGACGCTTTCTCTCTCCCCCTTTTCCGTTCCGCTGCTGACGCGGCAGCAAAGCCATTCTGAACCTTGACAAAGAAAGCGGCGCAAGATAACGGCGGCGCAGCATAGGGCAAATCGGATACGTTCCTTTTGCGCCGAGCCATACGGTGGGTGCGCCATGACGCTATCCGGGTGAGGTTATCCCCGCCCGGACAGCCGAGCGACCAACACCGCGCCGGAAAGCAAGTGTAGCGGCTTGCGGGCGACGACA
>OFGP01001730.1_pt1 | contig 14739 bp, 10 predicted proteins | sample 1521781 | NCBI WGS metagenome assembly OFGP01 (sample SAMEA3504113, study PRJEB24116) | mouse gut metagenome | biome: mouse gut; feature: mouse-associated habitat; material: faeces | place: Denmark | collected 2011 | reverse complement strand
CCTTCTTATGCCATGAAGGCGTTCTTGCAGGATAATGGAATTCGGGAAGATATGAAATTTGTAGTGCAGGAGCTTTGGGACTATATAACGGACATTCGTTTTCCGCAGGCACCCAGATTTCAGAGAGAAATTCATTTTGCGGGAAACCCGTCTAAATTTTTATTTCCACAGCAATGGAACTATGATGTGCCTCTGAAGGTATATACGGCGGAACAATGTACAGGAAAAAATGTGCAGGTTATGGGATGGATGGTTCCCGACAGCCTTTTGCTGGAATTATCAAAGGGTGGATTTGGCTTGGTATGGTATGGGAATGACTACTGGCATCAGTACATGAAATATAATAATACCATTAAACTTAGCGCTTATTTGGCAGCAGGGATTCCGGTGATCGTACCAGGAGGAATTTCCAATCAGTATTTGATTGAGGAAAATCATCTTGGGATGGTAGTCGATAGCCTGGACGAGGCAGTAGAGCGGGTTGGAAATATGGAGGAGACGGAGTACCAGGAATATGTGGGACAGGTGAGAAATTTTGCGCCCTTGCTTCGTAATGGTTACTTTATTAAAAAATTTCTTATAGATGCAGTTCAGATGCTGCTGCGGGCAGATGTGACTGATATTTTATTATCAGATGAAGTGGAATAGGGGATGATGTTTTAGTAAGTGTAAAGAGGGGGCATTTGATTTAGGTATGAAAGCAATCAGAAATGTGAATGGTGACAAGATAGGGGAGACTTTGCTGTTAAAGTATTGATGGAGATTTGGATACCTTGGTAACAGAAGTCCAATATTTATGCAAGATGAATAGCTGAATAATTAGATGGTGGAAGGAATTGATATGAAGATTTATATTACACGAATCAATGGATGGCCCTTGCATGATAAAACTCATTTTATTCAACATATGACCGCCGAATTGGCACATCAACTTGATTGCCGAGAGATGGGAATATATCGTTATTTTTTAGGAGATGAAAGCTGGGAAAGTTTAAGTAGTAGGCTGGATGGAATCATTGCAGGAATCAATAAAGGTGATTTTATAATCTATCAGTTTCCAACTGGAAATGGCATGAGGTTTGAGAATGAATTAATAAATCGTCTAAAGGCTTATGGTGGACGGATCACCATTTTTGTTCAAGAGATATTGGCTTGCGAAGAAAACCAAGTGAAGAGAGAGGAATGTATTGCGCTGTTTAATAAGGCGGAGGTGTTGATTGTTCCTACTTATGCTATGCGGCAGTGGTTATTGGAAAATGGGATCCACAAAAGTATGAAGTTCGTGATACAGGAAATGTGGGACTACACAGTAAAGGATCCGCTTATCAAACGCCAAATGTTTCGAAAGGAACTTTATTTTACAGATAGTGAAGGCTTCGAGGGAATGAACAGCTGGAAGTATTCTGTGCCGTTGAAGTTATATAATGTTTCTGCGAATCAGGGTGAGAAGGTAGAAAACCTGGGTGAGAGGGAACCGTATGAGCTTCTTTTCGAATTAAATAAGGCGGGAGGATTCGGGCTTGTCTGGTACAGGGATGCGTATTCCCGCCAATATATGGAAAAAAGTAATTCTTTTTCTCTTGCCAGATATCTGGCGGCGGGGATGCCTGTTATTGTGCCTGCCGGATGTTCGCATCAGATGCTGATTGAGGAAAATCATCTGGGAATTGCGGTAAATCATCTGGAGGAAGCGGCAGCAGTTGTTGAGCAGATGACGGAGGAGGATTATCAGGGATATGTACAATCGGTGGAACAGTTTGCGCCCGCTCTAAGGAGTGGGTCTTTTACAAGAAAATGCTTGCTTGAGGCGATGCTGGCGTTTTACAGGAAGGATGCCGGAAGGCTTCCTGTACCGGAAAGTGTATATGAAGTTGGAAAAGGTATGTTCAGGTCAGCAGTGTTTAATGAAGCCTATGGAGGTAATCTGGCTTTTTCCTGGGACTTTCAGGGGAAAGTAGATGGATTCCTGATTTATGACATATCAGGGATTATACTGGGAAATATACAAAATTATCATGAACATTATTTTCTGTTAAAGGAAAAAGAAAGAGAAAATGGATTCATTATAAAGGCTTATGTGCAAACCTTAAAAGGAAGGTTAATTGTTGCGGAAGCGGGACCGGTTTATTTGCAGAAAAGGAATTATGGAGAGCCAAAAGTCAGCCTGATTATGCCGGCTTATAACGCGGAGGATTATATTGCAAGAAGCATTGATACTGTGTTGGCACAGACGTTTAATGATTTTGAGATTATTATTGTGAATGATGGCAGTACAGACCGGACGCAGGCTGTGATTGACTGGTATGCTGATAGATATCCCAATGTCAAGTCATTTTATCAATCAAATGGCGGCCAGGCGTCCGCAAGAAATACCGGGATAAAGTATTCATCTGGAAATTATATCGGTTTTATGGACAATGATGATATGATAAGGCCGGATATGTTAGGCCGACTTTATGAAGTGGCAATTAAAAATAACTGTGATATTTCCATGACATCGGTGTATCAGCTGACGGGGGAAGGCTACCAGGAAATGAATGTCTATCCGTTAGCGGAGGATGAGGCTATTTCTGTGGATGCCTTTTTTGAATGTTATATGGGGAGTCTTTCTCCTGTAATTTGGAATAAGCTGTATTGTGCTTCTCTTGTAAAAGAACATTTGTTTGCAACGGGCGTGACGTTTGAGGACGATGCATGGACTCCCTATGTTTTGTCATATGCCGGGAAAGTCTGTTACATCAATGCACATTTGTACGAATATGACAGAACAATACGAAATGTTACGGGAATTCACGCTTCTTGGAGCAAACCAATAGAGGAGAAATTTTTGGATCATAGAGAATTTGTTTTATTTTTCCTTAAAAATGGAAATCAGGAGAAAAAAGTTCTGCTGAAACGCCTTGCATTGAGCTATTTGGGAGCATTTATGAGTACATATTCGTATCCTAAGTATAAAGAATTAAAAGAGGAGATTGAGCGAATGTAAGAGCAGCGAGTTGGTCTGTATAGAACGAAGAAGGGTTTGAGAAAGGTGACTGAAAGGGAATTACTCAAAAGGAAAAAGGAATGATAGGAAGATAAAGCGAGTTTGTTTGTGGCTGAGGATGGGAAGCGTTTGGGCTTTAATCTGGCAGCAGAAGGGAGATTAGGGTGAAAACATATATTACACGGATCAACGGATGGTCATTACGGGACAAGTCCCATTATATGCAGCATATGGTTGCCGAGGCAGCCCACCAGCTGGGTTGTAGGGAGATGGGGATTTTTCGGTATTACGCAGAGGACGAAGGCGGGGAAAGCCTGGGCAGCAGGCTGGACGGGATTATCGCGGGTATCAACCGGGGCGATCTTGTCATCTGTCAGTTTCCTACAGGGAACGGCATGAGGTTTGAACATGAACTGGTGTATCGCCTGAAGGCATACGGCGCCCGGATTGCGGTGCTGATCCATGAATTGGAGGCTTTGGCTGATGAGGGTAAGAAATCTTTGCTGGGAAGTATTGTAGAACTGTACAATCAGGCGGAAGTACTGATTGTTCCGACTTATGCCATGCGGCAGTGGTTATTAGACAACGGTATACATAAGGGAATGAAGTTTGTGGTACAGGAAATGTGGGATTATACCGTCAGAGAGCCGCTTTTCAATACGCCGACATTCAGAAAGGAGATTTACTTTACAGACAGTGAAGGCTTTGAGGGGATGGCTGACTGGAACGATTCGGTGCCGTTGAATTTGTATAATGCTTCAGCAGGCCAGGGAAATGTACGGAACCTGGGGGAACGGGAGCCGTACCAGCTTCTTTCGGAGTTAAATAGAGGGGGAGGTTTCGGGCTTGTATGGTATAGGGATACATATTCCCGTCAATATATGGAGAAAAGTAATTCCTTTTCTCTCGCGAGATATCTGGCGGCAGGGATGCCCGTCATTGTACCTGCCGGGGGGGCGCATCAGACACTGGTTGAGATGAATCACCTGGGATTAGCGGTAAATACGCTGGAAGAAGCGACAGCGCTGATTGAGAGAATGACAGAAGGGGAATATCGGGAGTATATAAAGGCTGTGGAACAGTTTGCGCCGGCCGTACAGAACGGGTATTTTACAAAGAAGTGTCTGTGCGAAGCGATGCAGGCATTTTACAGGAAGGATGCAGGAAGGCTTCCTTTGCCAGAGCGGGTTTATGAGACCGGAGAGTGCGTATTCAGATCGTCTGTACTGCGGGAGTCCTATGGCGGAAATGTGGCTTTTTCATGGGATTTTCAAGGAGAAGCGGAAGGCTTTTTGATATATGATACTAAAGGAGCACTGTTGGGAAATACGCGGGATCTTCATCAGCATTACCTTTTGCTGAAGAAACTGAAAAGCGAAAACGGTGTTATTATAAAAGCTTATCTGGAGACATTAAAAGGGAAGTTGGTTCTGGCGGAATCAGAACCGGCTTATCTACAGGAAGGGAGTTGTGACAGTCCCAAGGTCAGCTTGATTATGCCGGCTTTCAATGCACAGGATTATATTGTAAGGAGTATTGACACCGCATTGGCACAGACGCTTCCGGATTTGGAACTTATTATTGTAGATGACGGAAGTACGGATCGGACATCGGAGATCATTGACTGGTATGCCAGACATTATAGAAATATAGCTGTGATACATCAGAAAAACAGGGGGGTAGCGGCAGCACGAAATACAGGGATAGTGCACGCAAAAGGCAATTATATAGGTTTTTTGGACAGTGATGATATGATGCGCCCGGATATGACGGCAAAGCTATATGAAACAATCAGAAAAAATCATTGTGATATTGCAGTAACTTCTGTATACCGGATGACCGATTACGGGTATGACAAATTTATACAATATCCCATGAAAGAGGATACTGCAGTGACGATAGACGAATTTTTTCTGGAATATTATATCAGAGAGTGCGGGTATGGTGCGGTAATTTGGAATAAATTATATCGGGCCTCTTTGGTAAAATCTCATTTTTTTCCTGAGATTTTGTCGGAGGACGAGGGGTGGACGCCGTGCGTTTTATCTTATGCAGACAGAGTTTGCTATCTGGATGCCTGTGGATATGAATATGACAGAATTTCGTTGGAGGGTTCGCTTGCAGACAAAGTGAGAAACAGATCAAAGGAAGAAAGGTTTGAAATATATAAAAAAGTGGTAATGTTTTATCTGAAAAACGGGAATCAGGACAGGTTGGATCTGTTGAAAGCTTTGGCAAAAAAACGTTTGCTCGAGAATGCGAGAGTGTACGTTTGTGATGAATATGAAAAACTGTGGCAGGAGATAGCCTGAAACAAACCTCGCTCTAAACTGGGTTTGACTTTACCTGCGGAAAAAGCTATACTGAAGACAGCGGATGAGAAAAGCGGCGTTGGACGGGGGAATTTTTCGGAAGGAGCGTTTCGGCATGGCGAGGACAGTAGGGATTGGCAATCAGGATTTTGAAGTAATTCGGAGCCGCGGGTATTTCTATATCGATAAGACGGATTTCATCCGGGAATGGTGGGAAAGCGGAGACAGCGTAACACTGATTGCCCGTCCCAGGCGTTTCGGAAAGACGTTGAACATGAGCATGCTGGAGAAATTCTTTGATTTAAAGCATGCCGGCAAGTCTGCGCTTTTTCAGGGGCTTTCCATATGGCAGAGGGAGGAATACCGGGCTTTGCAGGGAACTTATCCTGTGCTGTTCCTGAGCTTTGCAGTCGTAAAGGAGAATACTTTTACAGAGGCCAGGAAAAGCATGTGCCGGGTCATTGAGGAACAGTATAATAAGCATGACTATCTTTTGGAGGGGAATCTGCTCAATGATAAAGAGAAGGCATATTATGGCGAGGTGCGCGCGGAGATGTCGGACAGCACTGCGGCGGCTTCCCTGCGGTCTCTGTCGGATTTCCTGAGCAGATATTATGGCAAAAAGGTTATCGTCCTATTGGATGAATATGATACGCCCATGCAGGAGGCCTTTGAGGGAGGCTACTGGGAGGAGATGGTGGCTTTCGTAAAAAGCCTGTTCAATGCCGCCTTTAAGACCAATCCTTATTTAGAGCGGGCCGTGATGACGGGAATCACAAGAGTTAGTAAAGAGTCCATATTCTCTGATTTGAACAATCTACAGGTAGTGACAACCACATCCGAAAAATATGCGGATTGTTTTGGATTTACGGAGGAGGAAGTGTTCAATGCGTTGGACGAGTACGGGTTGGGAAACCGAAAAGACCAGGTGAAGAACTGGTATGACGGATTTACGTTCGGTAAAAAGTCGGATATCTATAACCCGTGGTCCATCATCAATTTCCTTGATCATCGAAGAGTGGGGGCTTACTGGGCAAATACCAGTTCCAACGGGCTTGTAGGGAAGTTGGTGCGGGAGGGCAGCGCGGATGTGAAAAAGGCTTTTGAATGCCTGCTCCGGGGAGAGACGATCCAAGTGGAGATTGACGAGCAGATTGTCTATAATCAGCTGTCCACGAAAAAGAACGCCATTTGGAGCCTGCTGCTTGCAGGCGGTTATCTGAAGGTGAAGGCTTTCCATTCACATACGACGAAGTATGGGGAGTGGAAGGAAGATTATGAGCTGGAACTCACCAATTTTGAAGTCAGAGTCATGTTCCGGAATATGGTGAGGGATTGGTTCGATTCTGCGGCATCTGATTACAATGATTTCGTCAAGGCCCTGTTACTGGATGATTTGAAGGCCATGAACATTTATATGAACCGGGTAGCGGCAGAGATGTTCAGCAGCTTTGATGCAGGGACGAAGCCCTCTGAGAAAGCGCCGGAGCGGTTTTATCATGGTTTTGTTCTGGGACTGATGGTGGAACTTGCTGACAAATATGTAATCATGTCGAACCGGGAGAGCGGATTCGGACGGTATGATGTGATGTTGGAGCCGAGACAGAAAACCGGAATCTCGGAAAATGATGGAATTATCATAGAATTCAAGGTACAGGACGAGGACGAGAAGGAGCTGTCGGACACGGTGCAAAGCGCCCTGAAACAGATTGACGAGAAGAATTATCAGGCAAATCTGGCCGCCAAAGGGATTCCCGGGGAGCGTATCCGGAAATACGGCTTCGCGTTCTGCGGAAAGAGAGTATTGATTGGGGCAGGCGCCCATAAGACAGTCAACTGAAACTTTCCCTGTACTTTTCCCGCCATGCGTGATAAAATAGCCTATATACCAATTGCCGGACAGCCTGCATTGCCGGATTTACTACATTGCAAAACATCTGAGGGGCCATGGGACTGTAACGGAAGAGTAGGAGGCGTATTATGGAAACAGAAATCAAGAACAATATCACGGAAGTGGAGGAGGCTGCTGAAAAGCCTGCGGAGAACCCTGCAGGAGAAGGAACCGCGGCGGCGTCCAATGCACCGGCAGAACCCGTGGAAACCATGGCAGACTACGACAAGGAGCTGGAGGCATCCTTCCGCAAGATTAACGAGGGAGATATTCTTTCCGGTACAGTGATTCATGTCAGCGAGGAAGAAGTTACACTGGATTTGAATTACTATGCTCCCGGTGTCATCAAGGCTGCAGACATGAGCAAGGATCCGTCTTTTTCACTTGTAAATGATGTACATGTAGGCGATAAGATAGAGGCCACCGTGATAAAGAGGGACGACGGAGCGGGCAATATCCTTCTGTCCTGTGCGGAGGCGAAGGAAGTGCTGGGCTGGGATAAGCTGAACACTTATCTGGAGGAGAAGGCCATTCTGCCTGTAAAGGTCAGCGAAGTCGTCAATAAGGGCGTGGTTGGGTACCTGGAGGGAATCAGGGGCTTTATTCCCGCGTCTCATCTGGCATTGTCCTATGTGGAGGATCTGAGTACCTTTGTGGGGCAGACCCTGGATGTGCGCGTGATCACCGTGGAGAAGGAGAAGAAGAAACTGGTGCTTTCCGCCCGGGATGTGCTGAAGGAGAGAGAGGCGGAGAAAATGAACCAGAAGATCGCCATGATGGCTCCCGGCACCGTTCTGGAAGGAAAGGTGGAGAGCCTGATGCCTTACGGCGCATTTGTGGACCTGGGGGGCGGCTTAAGCGGCCTGGTACATATTTCCCAGATCAGCCAGAAACGCATTAAGAATCCTTCCGAAGTGCTGAAGGAAGGCGACACGGTTAAAGTCAAGGTGCTGAATACCAACAATAACAAGATCAGCCTGAGCATGAAGGCCGTGGAGGAGAATTCGGAACCTGAACCTATAGAGGAGAAGGTTGCGGCGCAGTACAGCTCCGGGAAATCCGTGGGAACCTCTCTTGGGGATTTGCTGAAAGGCCTGAAATTGTAATTTTTATGAAGACGGCCAGCCGGTGACTTCAATGGTCATTAACAGGCACGCGGCAGCAAACCCTGTGCAACAGGACAGCATTTGGGTTCCGGCGTGCGGGTAGGGTACTTGACAACGAAATCTTGCATATAGCGGCAAAATTTTGCTTCCGGTTTATCCGGGTTAGGGAGCGGTCAATTGCCGCTCCCTATTTTTACAGGTATGTGTCTGACTGCGGTAAGCGTCGGAGCGTGCGGAATGTACATGGTGTGGGCAATGAGGTTTGGGAAAGGAGAGGACAGAATGGATACTACCATGATTATAGAAACCATAGGCTATGTTGGCTCGGCGTTGGTGCTGGTGTCGTTTTTAATGGCCTCCGTGGTGAAGCTGCGGGTGATCAATTCTGCAGGCGGGCTGATTTTTGCGGTGTATGCGCTGCTGATTCACTCTTATCCCACAGCGCTGATGAATTTCTGCCTGGTGGGAATCAATCTCTATTATCTGGCCCGCCTGCGTCATCCGGACAGGAGCTACACCCTTATTGAGGAAAAAAGGGACAGTTCCATGCTTTCCTGGAACACTACGGAGAGGACATTGCGGGCTGTTTTCCCGGGAACCGGGTTGCTGTGGAAGACACGGATGTAGTCTGCCTGATCTGCCATCATATGACGCCTGCAGGCATTCTGCTTGGAAAGAGGCGGGAAGGCGGCGTCCTGGAAATTCTGCTGGACTATACCACGCCGGAGTACAGGGATTGTTCTGTGGGAAAATATCTGTATTCCCGCCTGCCGGAAATGGGGGTGCAAAGCCTGGTTTATACAAAGGAACCCCTGAAGCATGAAGCCTATCTGAAGAAAATGGGCTTTATCCGGGAAAAGGGCATGTATGTGAAGCAGATAACAAACGGAAAGACAAATTAGAATGTTTGCAATTATGTGAAATGCGGTTTCAGTATGGAAACGGACAGCTGACGGAAATTCAGCGGAATATACGCAGAAATGAGGATGAGTATGGATATTGTGGAAAATGTTGAGAAAATCAGGGAATACAGGGAGCGTGCCAGGCAGCTGGTGGAACAGATGACCCTGGAAGAGAAGGTGGATCAGACCATGAATAAGGCTCCGGCGGTGGAGCGGCTGGGCATCAGAGCCTACAACTGGTGGAACGAGGCGCTTCACGGCGTGGCAAGGGCAGGGGTGGCCACCGTATTTCCCCAGGCCATCGGGCTTGCGGCAACCTTCGACGAGGAATTGCTGGAACAGGTAGGCGACGCCGTCTCCACGGAGGGCAGGGCCAAGTTCAACATGCAGCAGGCGGAGGGAGACACCGGTCTCTACAAGGGCCTGACATTCTGGTCTCCCAACATTAATATCTTCCGGGATCCCAGGTGGGGCAGAGGGCATGAGACATTTGGGGAGGATCCCTATCTGACTTCGCGGATGGGCATCGGCTATATCAAGGGCCTTCAGGGGCATGATGAAAAGTTTTTGAAGGCGGCAGCCTGTGTGAAGCACATAGCCGTTCACAGCGGGCCGGAGGGAATACGCCACAGCTTCAATGCGGTGGTGGGAAAGCAGGATTTGTACGAAACCTATCTGGCCGCCTTCAAGGCCTGTGTCCAGGAGGGGCATGTGGAAGCAGTGATGGGGGCTTACAACTGTATCAACGGTGTACCCTGCTGCGGCAACCATGAACTGCTGGAGGACATCCTCCGGGGTGAATTCGGATTTGAGGGGCATGTGGTCAGCGATTGCGGCGCCATCTGGGACTTCCATGAGGGGCATCATATTACGGATACACCCATGGAGTCGGCGGCAATGGCCATGAACAACGGCTGCGACCTAAACTGCGGAGGCATGTACCAGTTCCTGAAGCAGGCAGTGCGGGAAGGCCTGGTGGATGAGAAACGCCTGGACGAGGCTCTGGTGAACCTGTTTGCCGCCCGTATGAAGCTGGGCGTGCTGGACAAGAGAGAGGAAAATCCTTACGACAGGATTCCTTACAGCGTGGTGGACAGCGAGCCTATGCGGAAGCTGAACCGGGATGCGGCGGCGAAGAGCGTGGTGCTGCTGAAAAACGAAAACGGTATCCTGCCGCTGGATAAGGCTTCCGTCAAAACCATCGGCGTCATTGGGCCCAATGCCAATAACCGGAAGGCCCTGGTGGGCAATTACGAGGGAACGGCGTCCAGATACTGGACCATATCCGAGGGCATTCAGGAGTATGCGGGAAATGACATTCGCGTCATGTTTTCGGAAGGCTGCCATCTGTACCATGATAAGGTGGAAGGCCTTGCAGAGAGGCATGACCGGCTGGCAGAGCAGCGATGCGGTAGTGGTTTGTATGGGACTGGATGCCGGGCTGGAGGGCGAGCAGGGCGATGCCAACAATGAATACGGCAGCGGAGATAAGCCGAACCTGAACCTTCCCGGGCTTCAGCAGGATATACTGGAAGCCGTTTACGCCAGCGGAAAACCCACAATCCTGGTACTGCTGTCAGGCAGCGCGCTGGCGGTGAACTGGGCGGATGAGCATATACCGGCGATTCTGCAGGGATGGTATCCCGGCGCGGAGGGCGGACGTGCCATTGCGGAGATCCTGTTCGGAGAGAGATGTCCCGAAGGGAAGCTGCCTGTCACATTCTATCGTTCCTGTGAGGAGCTGCCGGATTTTGAAGATTACAATATGAAGGGAAGGACTTACCGGTATATGACGGGTGAGGCGCTGTACCCCTTCGGATATGGATTGTCATACACGAGGTTTGCCTATGGAAAGGCGGAAGCAGATTCGTATCAGGTGACGGAAAAGGGTGTTACCATACGTGTTGCGGTGAAAAATACCGGTTCCATGGCAGGCGGCGAGACGGTGCAGGCCTATGTGAAGATTGAGCGGGACGGTACGCCGAATGCCCAGTTGAAGGGAATCTGCAAGCTGCATCTTGCTCCGGGTGAGGAGAAGGAGGCGGTACTCTATCTTCCTGCAGAGGCCTTCGGACTGTATGACGAGGACGGGAAATTTCAGATTGCGGAAGGAACGGCCAGCGTATTCATAGGCGGACAGGCTCCGGATTCCAGAAGCGAGAAGCTGACGGGATACAGGGTGGAAAAACTGGAATTTTCGGTTTTGGGCGTAAAATAAGAACAAATGGTGCGGGAAAAAGGCATCGGTGATAAGCTGGAAATTTCGGTTTTAAATGCAAAATAAGGACAAATGGAGCGGGAAAAAATACCGCGTGGATAAGCTGGAGTTTTCGGTTTTGAATGCAAAATAAGGATAAAGGGTGCAGGAAAAGATACCGTGTGGAGAAGCTGGACTTTTCGGCCTTGGGCGTAAAATAGGACAAATGGTGCAGGAAAAAGCACTGGTGAAAAGCTGGACTTTTCGGTTTTGAATGTAGAATAAGACGAATAGTGCAGGAAAAAGGCATCAGTGAAAAGCTGGAGTTTTCGGTTTTGAATGCAAAATAAGACAAATGGTGCAGGAAAAAGCATCGGTGAAAAGCGGGAAAGTTGGTTTGAGACAGCAAGAACGCAGCAGAAGGGAGAGAGCATATGCCGCCAATCCATATATTGATGAAGCCCGCTTCCGGGCTGTGCAATATGCGGTGCAGATACTGTTTTTATGCGGATGAAATGGATAACAGAAGCCGGGCGTCCTACGGGTTTATGAGCCGGGAAACGCTGGAAAATGTCATACGCAGCCTTCTGGAATTTGCGGAGGGGGAGTGTACCGTTGCCTTCCAGGGAGGGGAACCCACGCTGGCAGGGCTGGATTTCTATAGAGAATGCCTGGAACTGGAGAAAAAATATAATCGGAAAAATGTCAGGATATCTCACGCCCTGCAGACGAACGGATTTCTGCTGGATGAACATTGGTGTGCTTTTTTAGCGGAAAACCATTTTTTGGTGGGACTGTCCGTGGACGGTATCAAGGCAACGCACGACGCGTTTCGGCGGGACGCGGAGGGGAAGGAGACATATTTTCACACGCTGAAGGCCGCGGATATGCTGAAGAAAGCAGGTGCGGAATTTAATGTGCTGACAGTGGTGAACGGAAAAACGGCGCCGAAAATCGGTAGAATATACGAGAATTACCGGAAGCTTGGCTTTTCCTGGCAGCAGTATATAGCCTGCCTGGATCCGGTCTGGGAGAAAAGAGGCGTACAGGAGTATTCTCTGACACCCAGGGCGTACGGGCAGTTTCTCATCGAACTCTTTGAACTGTGGTATCTGGATTTTTGGAAAGGGCAGCAGCCTTATATCCGGCAGTTCGAGAATTACGTGGGGATGCTGATGGGACAGATGCCGGAGTCCTGTGAGCAGAGGGGACGTTGTGGCATTCAATATGTTGTGGAAGCTGACGGCAGCGTATATCCCTGTGATTTTTACTGCCTGGATGAATACAGGGTGGGCAATCTGAATGAAGATGCATTTGTAGTCATATGGCAGAGGCTGATGGACAGCGGTTTCCTGCAGGCTTCTGCCGAACAGGCGCAGCAGTGCGGGAAATGCCCGTACCTCAAAATCTGCCGGGGCGGATGCCGCAGGCACAGGGAGCAGCCGGGAAGCCCCCTGGGGGAGAATTATTTCTGCAAGTCCTATAAAATGTTTTATGATGCCTGCCTGCCCAGGCTGAAGGAGATCGCGGCGGCGGCGGTACGTCCAAGGGGATAAAGTACGGAGGATTGCGGAAGGGCTTTTGTGTTATTTGACATTGGGCCAAACAGGCTATAAAATAATTATGATAATTTGCAAAAGACCATAAGGAGGCGCTATGGCAGCGGAGTTAAGGGACGAATTTGAAGATTATGTAAGGAAATTGACAACTGCAATATGCAAGGATATTTTCCTAGAACAGATGCAGCAACTATATACCAAATATGAAAGCGGGTATGAAAAATATTCGGCGGCAGTGGAGAAAGCCACACGGGCAGGCGCTTCATTGGAGAAGGAAGTGCATGCTGTTGACCAGAGCATCGCGAATCTAACGAAAGACGTCCAGATGTCCTTAGAAACCATTTCCAGGGATATTGGCGTTATGGAAAGCAGCACAGACGATCTGTTCCATGAAATGAAACGGCTAGATGACGAGGCCAGGACGGGCATGGCCCAGGAACTGGATTCTTACATAGAAAAATATAAGTCAGGAATAACACAGACATTTACGGAAGGCTGTATGCAGATATCGGATAAGCTGGCTGGGGTGGTCACACCGGAAATCCTGCAGCAGTTTGCAGATTCCCTGGAGGAACATACAAAGGAAACCAAAGAGATGGTGTCTTTTATTAATGGTGCGTATAAGGAGGAGGCTGAAAAAGGCATCAGGCAAATGGTAGAGGAAAACCTGGGTGCCCAGAGGAAAGTGGATGCGGCTTTTTCGGAACGTGTGAACAGGCTTGTGGTGCGGTTTGGGGAAGCAGAGCAGGCTGCCCAGGCGGCAATGGAAAAAAAGGCCCAGGAGGTTTCTGATAGGGTTACAAGACAGGCTGCAACATTTGCCCAATATCTGGCCAAATTGCTGGAAGGGGAAAAGACCAGGAGGGAAGAAGCATTAGAACGCCAGATGGAGAGGATGAAGGAACTGCTGGAGGATGAAAAGGCCGGAAGGGAGGAGGCATTAGAACGCCAGATGGACATGATAAAAGAAATCTGGCAGGGGGATGGCAGAATCCGCCTGCTGCAGGAAAAATTAAATTTGCTGCAGCAAACCATGGAGGAGATGGATTCCCAAAATGCCAAATACAGCCAGGACCTGAGCGGCCAATTGGTTGCTTACCGTGAAGAACAGAATGCGCTGGAACAAAAAAACAGGGAAAGGCCTGTGGATATGGTGGGGAGGATCCCTCTGGGCTGGCGGGTTTATATGGCGGCCAGCAATACGCTGATCCTGTTTTGTTTTGGCGTGGTGGCCTATTTTCTCCTGCCATGGGAATTGCTGGGGATGAAGGATACCTTGTTGGCCGTGGTTGTTTTTATGTTTGTCATTGTATGCCAGGCGGCCGGGATCCTGGGGTTTAAAAAAGTGAGGAAAAGCGCCAAAAAAGCTGCAGGCTGAGGAATGGCGTAAAGGAGGTGCAAGATGGCACAGGACAGCCTCTATAAGTCGCTGGGGAAATTAACGGAAGAAATGTATTTTAGCTTTGCCAAGGCCCAGAGTGTGCAGATGCAGGACCAACTGGTAAGATACCACTGCCTGTCCCAGGGGAAGATTGCGGAATTAGACGGGGCGATATCTTGGGGCAATGGAGGAGAAGTGATCCACAGGCAGCAGGAAAGGCTCCGGGGATTCCAAAGCGATTTTAATGAGATGAAAAACGATATTAACAGTAAATACAAGATTTATATCCGGGGCTGCGGAAATGCAGGAAAGTCAACATTACTAAACGCGCTGCTGTCTCTGGATGAAAGCGTGGGAAGCCGTATGGGAAGGCTTCCCATGACGTTTATCATTGATACATATACA
>OFGP01001724.1_pt1 | contig 14777 bp, 10 predicted proteins | sample 1521781 | NCBI WGS metagenome assembly OFGP01 (sample SAMEA3504113, study PRJEB24116) | mouse gut metagenome | biome: mouse gut; feature: mouse-associated habitat; material: faeces | place: Denmark | collected 2011 | reverse complement strand
TATCTCCCTCAAAACACTTTGTAAGGAAATCATCATCAAGCAGGCGAAAACCTCTTTCACTTATTGAATAGCCTCCTGCTGATTTTTTAATTTGACAATCTTTGAATCATTTTAAGTATCCGCCCCGCGCTGCACCGTATCATTTCTTCCGATAATTTTCCTTGTTCATAGGCCTCACGGATATTTGCAGCATCTTTCTGATTTCCGGGCATAATGATATCATTTCCAGCAGCAACGCATTGCCATGGCACACTGCCATTTTCTGGAACAGTTGTATTCCAATCAGATATAATTACGCCTTCAAATCCCCATTCTTCACGTGCAATTATCGTACAAAGCTCTCTACTATTAGCCGCATGAACACCATTGATTAAATTATAAGAAGACATCATAGCAATCGGCTTACTTTTCTTTACTGCAATTTCAAATCCACGCAGATAAATCTCTCTGAGTGCCCGCTCAGAAACACAAGCATCCACCCCCATTCTATTATCCTCCTGATTATTGCAGACAAAATGTTTGATTGTTACACCACATCCTCTGTGACTCTGTACCCCATCCGTCACAGATGCCGCCATGATCCCTGACAGAAAAGGATCTTCCGAATAATATTCAAAATTACGTCCGCATAATGGATTCCTGTGAATATTCATACCGGGCGCTAACCACAGATCAACATGGAATTCTTCCATCTCTACGGCAACAGCCTCTCCAAATTCCCGCATCAAACCTGTGTCCCATGACTGCGCCAATGCTGTTCCTACCGGAAATGCAGTACAATATTGATAATAAGTATCTGCATTTTCATGATGTTTTGTTTCTTCCAAAAAACCATTCTCTAAAGCTCCTAAGACGCCGACGCCATATACGGAATTCGTATCACAATCTACTTCATAGCTCTGCCTTAAACGAAGCCCTGCCGGACCATCCGCCATAATCAAAGAACGTATGCCATACTTTTCTTCCAGTGTTTCTGTTGTTTCTCCGGCAGAACCAGGCACTCGAATTCCGGCCGATCCAAGAGTGCTGGCGCCCTGAGTAATATTTCCATACAAGAGTGGTATCAGTTCTGTAACAGGCTGTTCTTTTGCAAAAGTTATCTGATATGTACTATTCTTTTCTTCCTGCGGTATAAATGAAGAAATCGGAATCTTTTGTTCCTCTGTCTTCTTAATCCATTCCCCAGCTCTATTCTTGGCAAATTTAGCTATGCCAAGTTCTTCAACAGATTCTTTTGGGGAACAGACTCCCTTTGTATGTTCCAATATCGTCTGCTGATGAACAGTAAACAATTCTGCAAGCTGCAATGACGCGGAATGATTCCCAATCCATATACCATATGTTCCGGCTTCCATGAACCATGCATGCATCTGTTCTGAAAAACTGGCAAGATTTGACTGGTCAATAGATATCACAAGTTTTTGTTTTTCCTGCGGCTTTAAAGTGTTTGTCTTTGCAAACCCAACTAACCTTTGATATTCTTTTGCACAATTTGTCTGCGGCAATGTTACATATACTTGTACGACTTCTCGTCCGGAATATGATTTTCCAGTATTTGTCACAGAAACCATGATATCCATGCCTCTCGCTGTTCTCTGAAGCCCTTCATATCTTATAGAAAAATCCGTATAGGACAGGCCATAACCAAATGGAAACAATGGCTGTATACCGAAGCTGTCAAAATACCGATATCCAACATAAATTCCTTCCCTGTATTTCTCCGTTTCTAAATTTCCATTCAAATAACCAAAACTGTCTGCCGAAGGATAATCTTCATAATGCTTTGCCCAAGTGGCAGTCAATCTGCCTCCTGGCGCCGCGCGGCCAAACAAAACATCCGCAACTGCATGGCCTCCCTCTTGCCCGGGAAGAGAAATATTTAAAACCGCTTTAATATTTCCGGCCTCTTGTAAAACATCGGTTAACTCTATCGGTGATCCGACATTTAAGAGTAGTATAATCGGTATATCTGCCTGATCCAGATATAAAATATCTTCCCGCTCTTTTTTACTTAAATAATAGTCTCCTTCTATCTTCCGGCGGTCTTTACCCTCTCCCGCAATACGGCTGATCACATATACTGCTGCTGAAGCATCTCCTAAATCTTTTAACATAATTTTTCGTCCGTCCGGCATGGAAAATGGATTGGCTGAATAAGCGTCAAATGGATTTTCTACATGCCTGGCGTCTTCTAAAACTCTTTCCTTCCATGCAGTTCTGGCCGTTTCGTAACGATTCTTATAATCTGCAATCCAGTCTTCGCTTGTAATCACTGCGCCTGCGGTCTTTAAACCTCTATATATTGATATACTCTCTCGATTATTAACATCGCCTGAACCGATTCCTCCCTTAACCGTACAGACAGCGCCTCCGCCAAACAATGCAATGGACATTGGAACCTTAAGCGGAAGCAAGTTTTCATTTTTTAATAAAACCATACCTTCGGCTGACGCTTTTCTTGCTAATCTTGCATGTTCAAGCTCCCGTTTGGAAAGCTTTGTTTTCAGTGTACCGCTATGATTCATAATTTTTACTTTTATCCTCCTTTTAATATGCGCTCCTTTATGCAATAATAAAATTTACTATTACGCTTCAAAATTGAAAAGTAATATAAAAAGAAAGACTGCCACAGTCAGCTTTTCGTAATTCAAAAGGCTTACATATAGCAGTCGTTTTAAAACCTGTTTTATTACTCCTTTACACCGCCAAGTGTAACACCTGCAATGATAAACTTGGAAAGACACAGGTATACGATAATAATCGGCACAATTGCCACCAGAATCATTGTATAGATCTTACCCATATCAAAGTTCATATAATCGGCGCCTCGAAGTGTCGCGATCAGAATCGGAACGGTCATCTTGTCTTTCGATTGAATAACCAGAGCCGGAACGAAGTAATTATTCCAAGATCCTACAAAACTAAAAATCGCCTGCACCGCAATCGCCGGTTTCATAATCGGAAGTACAATCTTGTTAAAAGTCCTGAACTCTCCGCAGCCGTCAATTCTTGACGCCTCCACAAGTGACAGCGGAAGTGATGACTGCAGATAGCTGTACATAAAATAGAACACAGCCGGAGACGCAATCGAAGGTATGATCAATGGAAGCAGTGAGTCATACATTCCCATATTCGTAATCAACCGCAGGAATCCCATTGCAGTCACCTGTGTAGGCATTACAAGAATTGCCATAATAAATGTAAATGCAACCTTCTTTAGTTTAAAGTTATACGCATACAAGCCATACGCCGTTAATGCTGAAAAATATGTACAAATTGCTGCAGAGCAGCCAGAAACGATCAGACTGTTTAAAATACCCCTCAACATCGGAAAGGTTCCGTCATTGGCGACATTAGTTAGATTTTTTAACAAATAGTTTCCTGGCAATGCAGAAAACCCTTTCTGTAGGTCTGCATGTGACCGTGTCGCATTGATAAACAGGATATAGAAGAAAAACAAACACATGAATGACAGGATAATCAGTACAATATGTGCAACTATACTCCGTAAATGACTTGGCTGTTTTGATTTCATAAATCTACCCCCTCCTTTGCTGTTTTTTCGCTTTTTTCGCTGCAGCTTTCGAACCATCCGGGTCATCATTATTTGTCATCCGATATACAAAGAAGCACAGAATACCGCTGACAATAAACAGATAGACGGACAACGCACCTGCCATACCATAATTTCTGCTCTTCAAATGGCTGTTCAGGAACATGATCAAAGTCATGGAGGTACGGTCCGGAGTACCCTGTCCATTAGTCAGAATCTGCGGCACATCAAACATCTGCAGGCCGCCAATGATAGCTGTGATCAGCGTATATGCAAGAATCGGCCGTATCTGCGGCAGCGTAATGTAGAAAAACCGCTGGAAACTGTTGCATCCGTCCAACTCAGACGCCTCAAATACATCAGGACTGATTCCCATAATTGCAGCCATCAACATAATCGTTGAATTTCCAAACCACATCAGGAAATTCATAAACCCAACCAATGATCTTGTTCCCAGCGCGGAACCCAGGAAATCAATGGGCTGACTGGTAAGCCCTATGGACATAAGAATAGAATTAACCGGTCCGTTAGTAGAGAACATCGTAAAAAATAACATCGCAAATGCAGACGCCATGATCAGGTTCGGCAGATAGATAACAACCTTAAAAAACTGTGTTCCGTGAATCTTTAACCTTGCATCTACGAACCACTCCGCAAGTACCAACGCGATCACAATCTGCGGGATGAATCCTATAATCCATAAGATCAGAGTATTCGCTGCATATTTCAGCATATCCGAACCCAGAAGGCTGATATAATTTTCCATTCCAACAAAATTCGGTCCGATCTCTTTAATTCCTGAACGGTAATATTCAAAAAAACTATACCGGATGGTATCCACCAAAGGAATAAAGGAAAAAATGAAGAAACTTACAAAAAATGGAAGAATAAAAATATATCCCCATTTTGAATAGTCAACTTTTTTATGTTTTGATTTCATAAACTATCATTCCTTTCTGCTCCATATGACGCAGGGCAATCAATGCCCCGCAGTCATTTTATCTATTCCGGCCATTGAATCTCGGTAATATCAGGATAACGCTCTATGATCGCCGTCTCAAAATTCTTTTTCGCCTTATCATAGTCAACCTTCCCCTGCAGGTAATCACTGAACGAATTCTGGATTAATTCCACACATCCCTGATCATATGCGGAAAGCGGAGCAATCTCAATATTTTCTGCAACCGGTGCAAAATATTGAAATGCATTCTGCCCTCCAAGGAATTCTGAAGCGAAAGAATCGTCTTCTGCCGCTTCTTTCATACCGCTTGTTGTATTCGTGAAATCCGAATATTTTTTTGAAATTTTCAGCAGATTATCTTTGTCTACCGTTACCGCAAGAATAATGTCTTTTACGTGCTCCAGGTTATCTGTACCCGTACATGCATGTACATAAGAACCGCCCCAGTTATATTCCTGCGGAGGATTGGTAACAGCCCATACGCCGTCTTCACCGTCCCAGTTTGGATTCAAAGTAAAATCAATTCCCCATGCCGGGAACAGGAATGCGAATACTTTAGAAGCAGAACCCATTGCTTTATTCCAGTCATCGTTCCACTGGCCTTTTACATTCTTATCCAGATAACCTGCATCCAGCCACTCTTTCGAACTATTTACCCAATCCATGATTTTCTGGTCAACTTTTATCGTCGTTTCACCAGGACTTACCCATGATTGTTCAATGCTGTTACCATACAGACGGAATGTATCTGCATAAGAAGCAAATGTATAATATCCTTTTGCTTTTAGCTCTTCTGCCGTTGTTTTTATAGTATCCCAGTCTTTTACTTTCTGACCGATTTCTTCCGGATCATCTGTTCCAAATACTTCTTTGGCGATATCACGGCGATATACTAACAGTCCCGGACAGCACTGCCATGTAGAGCCCCTCTGAACGCCATCTACATCAGAAGCTGTAACTTTCGTAAAATCATACTGATCTGCCAGATCCTTATCAGGGTCAATTCCAAGATCCTTAAGCGGTATAGCCGCATCCGCATCTGCATCCGTATATTTATTGACATAATCCGTCTCTGACAAGAAGATATCGACCTTGTCATCGGCTGAGGCGTCTGCCTGCTGCATCAGCGCCTCGTCAAGCTTTTGCTGATAGACGCCATCCTGATTGGGATTGATAATCCAGTGAATCTCTGTACCGTCGTTTAAAACAGTTACCGTGCCGTCCTTAGAAGTTTCCTTTACTTCCGGATAAACTGCCTCCACACGTTCACGAAATTCGTCATTCCAGCTATAAATATTAATAACCTTTCCTTCCTCGCCACCGCTTCCAGAATCAGAACCCGACGACTTCCCGCAGCCTGCTGCCAGACTTGCTGCCATCGCCGCAATTAACATGATACTGACTACTCTCTTTTTCATTGATAAAACCCTCCTTTTATATTTGTGAAGCATTAGCTTCACGTTTATTGATGGATGGATTATAATATATAATTTTTTTCAGTTATATTAGAGTTCTTACCAAAATATCAGATTCATGACACATTTTAAATTTTCTGTTAAACAATGGAGACTGCCTCGTTTATTTTAGGTCATGAATCTGATATTTTTCACATGTTTTTTATTTTTTTCATACGCGATTTCCTCTATGATGTTCTCTATCTAAATATATAAATGAAAGGAGTATAAAGATTGGAGCATTTAAAATTTATCGATGAGCACGGCAGCTTTTCAATAAGACAACCGGAAAATACAAGTTATTTGTACTTTCCTCTGGCATCAGAAATGGGTCTGAAGAGCGCCGTAACACCAAATCTTGGGGGCGATGCCAAGATTGATCAGGAAACCTTCCTTTTAGAACCAGTAAGTTCTGAAAACTTACATAATAATCGTTCCACCCGTAACTTCTGGCTGTTAATAGACGGCGCAGATGCATATTCAGCTTCTGGAGCGTCCGCTGAGCAGGAAAGCGTCAAATTTACTGCAATGCAGGATGAAAGTGAACTGAAAGCAGGATTTATGTGGCAAACACTGACAAGATTGTCCAAAGTCCACCAATTAAAGTCTACGATTACCTCTTTTATTCCAAAAGATTACAATGTAGAAATCATGTATGTAACCGTGCAGAATCATTCGGAAGTTACGCAGGAATTAACTCCTTATGCCGCGATTCCGATCTATGGGCGCAGTGCAGACAACATCCGCGACCACAGGAACGTCACATCCATGTTACACAGGATCGATACGAATAAAAACGGAGTCCTTGTCTGCCCCACCATGTCCTTTGATGAAAAAGGGCACCGTCCCAATAAACATATTTATTATGTTATGGGGTGTATGGGTAATGGCAATGCACCGAAGAGTTTCTATCCCACTGTCGAAGATTTCGTCGGCGAAGGGGGAACCTTTACGCATCCCCGCGCCATATATGAAAAACACCCTGGGGTTACAGCGCCTGGGCATGCGGCCGGAAAGGAAGCAATGGGCGCCTTCCGCTTTGAAACCGTCTCTCTTGCTCCCGGGGAAAAAGCAGATTATATTCTTCTTATTGGCGTGGAAGACAATGAAAAAAAGATTCTTGACCTGTTTGAGAAATATAATACCGCCGGCAAAGTGCAAAAGGCTTTTTCGGATACAAAATCTTACTGGCAAAATAAAGTAAACGTGAAGTTCCATACGAAGGAAGCGGATTTTGACCATCTAATGAAATGGATCTGCTTTCAGCCGTTCCTCCGCCGATTATTCGGCTGTTCTTTCCTTCCGCATCATGACTACGGACGAGGCGGCCGTGGATGGAGAGATCTGTGGCAGGATTGTCTTTCTTTGCTGCTGATAGAACCTGAAAGCGTCAGTCATATGATTGCCATGAATTATGGGGGCGTCCGCATTGACGGAACCAACGCAACAATTATCGGAAATGGAGATGGTAATTTCCTTGCAGATCGAAATGGAATCTCCAGGGTATGGATGGATCATGCACTTTGGCCGTTAATGACGACAAAACTTTATATAGACCAAACAGGAGACGCCCAAATACTAAATAAATCTATTTCCTATTTTAAAGATGCTCAGACTATGCGCGGAACTGAGGTTGATGTTCTGTGGAATTCAGAACAGGGAGACAAACAACGTACTGCCCAAAATGACATCTATACCGGAAGTATTTTAGAGCATCTTCTCATCCAGCAGCTGACTGCATTTTATGAAGTAGGAGACCATAACATCTACAGACTCCGCGGAGCCGATTGGAACGATGCACTGGATATGGCGTCAGAACACGGCGAAAGCGTTGCTTTTACCTGTGCCTATGCCGGTAACCTGTTGAATCTTGCGGCAATGATCCGTCTATTGGACAGCCATTCCTCCACACATACGGTTGAATTGTTGGAAGAAATAAAGATTTTATTGGAAAACGATGTAAATGTCTTTGACGATATCGGAAAAAAGCACAAAATAATAGCCGACTACATGGGTTGCTGCAGACATACCGTCAGCGGTAAACGTATCAGCATCTCACTCTCGGCTCTTGCTGTAAATCTGATTCAAAAAGCGAACTGGCTCATGGAGCGTCTGAGATCCCAGGAATGGATTGACGGTCCGGGTGAAGAAGGATGGTTTAACAGCTATTATGATAATCATGGCCGCGCCGTTGAAGGTTTGTTCAAAAATCATGTGCGTATGATGCTGACCGGACAAGTCTTTGCTATCATGAGCGGAACTGCGGAAGACAGCCAGATTGAAAAGATTACAAGAAGTGCCGATCACTATCTTTATCAAAAAGAAATCGGCGGTTACCGCCTGAATACCGATTTCCATGAACTGAAATTTGATATGGGGCGTATGTTTGGATTTGCATATGGTGAAAAAGAAAACGGAGCGGTATTCTCCCATATGGCGGTTATGTATGCCAACGCCCTGTATCACAGAGGATTTGTAAAAGAAGGATGGAAAGCGCTTAAGACACTTGCTGATACAGCCCTGGATTTTAATACTAGCCATATCTATCCGGGGATTCCGGAATATTTCCGTTCTGACGGACGGGGAATGTACCAGTATCTGACAGGCGCCGCAAGCTGGTTTATGCTGACGATGATTACAGAAGTCTTCGGTGTCCGGGGCGAAGCCGGAGACCTTATCCTGTATCCAAAACTTCTGGCCTGCCAGTTTGATGAAAATGCCGCCGCTTCCATTACCATTCCTTTTGCAGGGAAAAATTTTACTATTATTTATAAAAATAAAAACGGCAAAGACTTTGGAGCTTATATTATTGATTCTGCTTCATGTGATGGAAATGAACTTGCAGTAAATGAAGATTCTTTTGTTAGTCTTTCCCGGAATATGCTTACTGCATTATCAGACGACATGCACACCATCATCATAAATCTGCTGTAAGCTCCTGAAAAGACGCTTTGATCTTACTATATAAGGAAAGGGAAAATAATATGAAATATGGACATTTTGACGACACAGAACGGGAATATGTTATAGAACGGCCGGATACCCCCGCTCCCTGGGTAAACTATCTGGGTTCTCCGGAATATGGAGCAATTATTTCCAATAATGCAGGCGGTTACAGTTTTGCAAAGTCAGGCGCAAATGGAAGGATTCTGCGTTACATTTTCAACAGCTTTGATCAGCCCGGCAGATATCTTTACATCCGTGATAACGAGTCTAAGGATTACTGGTCTGCCTCCTGGCAGCCGGTGGGCAAAGACCTTAACAATTATGAAAGTAAATGTTATCACGGTATGGGCTATACCAGGATGACCTCCAGTTATGACGGGATCAGCTCGGAAGCCCGCTACTATGTTCCTCTGGGTAAATCCTACGAAGTGTGGGGACTTTCTGTAACAAATAATTCTGCACGTACCAGAAGCCTTACCTTGAGCGGCTATGCCGAATTTACAAATCATAGTAATTATGAGCAGGATCAGGTGAATCTACAGTATTCTCTGTTCATTACAAAAACATTATTTGAAAAGAACCAGATTATTCAGCAGATTCATGGCAATCTGGACGTCCTGCCAGAAGACGAGCAAGTAGATGACAAAAATGTAACAGAACGCTTCTTTGGACTTGCAGGCGCTCCAATATCCTCCTATTGCGGGGAAAAAGAACATTTCCTTGGCAGATATCACAGCTATAGCAATCCACAGGGAATCCTGTCAGGCGATCTTGGAAATGTAACCAGTTACAACGAAAATTCCTGCGGCGCTCTTTCCTGCAGCGTTACTCTGGCTCCGGGAGAAACGAAAGACATTGCTTTTCTGCTTGGAACAGGCGGCTTTCATGAATCGTCCGCTCTTCTTGACGCTTATATAAATCCGGCAGAAATGATAAATCAGGAATTACTGGAACTGAAAAACTACTGGAATGAAAAATTAAACCGCCTGAAGGTAAATACGCCCAGCCCGGAATTTAACACGATGATAAATACTTGGAATGCTTATAACTGCTTCATGACATTTATCTGGTCCCGTGCCGCTTCCTTCATTTACTGCGGTCTTCGCAATGGCTATGGTTACCGTGACACCGTACAGGATATACAGGGAATCATTCATCTTGCGCCAGAGATGGCAGCAGAGAAGCTCCGTTTCATGCTCTCGGCACAGGTAAGTAACGGCGGCGGACTTCCCCTTGTTAAATTCACACACAATCCAGGACATGAGGATACGCCGGACGACGCTTCCTACAGGCAGGAAACCGGCCACCCTGCCTATCGTGCCGATGACGCGCTGTGGCTTTTTCCAACCGTATACAAATATATTGCCGAGACCGGAAATACGGAATTTCTAAATGAAGTCATACCTTTCGCAGATAAAGGTGAAGCCACTGTTTACGAACACCTGAAACGTGCGGTTACATTCTCATTTGATCACCTTGGTCCCCACGGTATGCCCGCAGGACTTTATGCGGATTGGAATGACTGCCTTCGTCTGGGCGCAAACGGAGAGTCCTCATTCGTTGCGATGCAGTTCTACTACGCAATGACTATTTTAAAGCAATTTGCCGGGTACATGAAGGATACGGAATATGAAAAATACCTCGAAAAAAGACAGGAAGAGACAGGCGATATAATTCAAAAATTATGCTGGGATCAGGATCGCTTTATTCGCGGATATACAGAAGCCGGAGATCGGATCGGCGCTGCGAAAGACCCAGAAGCTAATCTGTGGCTGAATCCACAGAGCTGGTCTGTCATCAGCGGACTTGCCGCCGCCGATCAGGCCGATACAGCGCTTACAAATGTCTATAAACAATTAAATACGGAATATGGAGCCCTTCTGATGAATCCGCCCTATCATGCCAATGCCTTCGACGGCGCTCTTGCCGTCATATATAATCAGGGAACAAAAGAGAATGCCGGTATCTTCTCGCAATCTCAGGGTTGGCTGATCCTGGCAGAAGCTCTATGCGGACATGGAGAACGTGCTTTTACCTATTTCATAGAAAACGCACCTGCCGCTTGGAATAACCAGGCGGAACTCCGTTGTTTGGAACCTTACTGTTACGGACAATTTACAGAAGGACGTGCCAGCAAACATCACGGACGTTCTCATGTCCACTGGCTGACCGGAACTGCCTCGACCATGATGGTCGGATGTGTGGAGGGGATCTTAGGACTCCGCCCTGACTTAGATGGCATACTGTTGTCTCCGTCTGTTCCAAAATGCTGGGCACGTCTAGAGATAGAGAAGGATTTCCGTGGAAAACACTTGCATATCCTTATTGAGAATCCGAATAAACAGGAAACCGGATGCGAAAAGCTTATTCTAAATGGCAGAGAACTTGACAGTAATTATATCCCTGCCAGCCTTCTTAAAAATGAGAATAACATTCAGATGATTCTCTAAATGATATGATCATACTATGATAAAGCCTTGCACGCTCAGGAGGTTTATCTGTCACCAGAGCGTGCAGGACGAATTCCGGGCAGGATACGGAATTACGATTGGCTGTCACTGTTATTTATCTCAATATCCCATTGAATCATGTGATTCAAATCCCGGTATTTCTTTGGAGTCATGCCGACATATTCCCGAAATTGTTGTATAAAATGGCTCTGTGAAGAAAAAGACAAACGGTTTGCAATATCAATCATTGAATATTCACTGTACTGTAACAGATTTTTTGCCATCTCAATTTTATGTCTGCGTATATAAGCGCTGACCGAATCACCAGTTTCTTTCTTGAACAATCGAGACAGATAGCTAGCAGATACTCCAAGCTCATCTGCTAAATCTTCAATCGTAATACGTTCTTTTATATGAGAATAAATATATTCCTTGCAAACACTGATATGTTTGGAATTCGTATCACTATGGCATATCTTACACATCTTCTCCGTATAATCCAGAACCATAGCGTCATGAAGGTTCCGTACCCCTTGTACCGTGTGTATGTCATCCAGTCTCTGGATATAAAAATCACTCATTCTGAAAGCCTGTTCTAATTCCATGCCTTTTTGTTTGCATAGACGGGTAATCATCGCTGTTGTAATAACAAAATGATATTTTAAATTCGTAACCGGATTCCTCGATAACACACCAACTCCGTCGCTGTCCAGAAACCTTTCTTGCTCACAGTTCTTCCTGACTGCTTCCATGTCGCCGTTGGTTACTGCCTGATAGAATAAAAATTCTTCTGTTGGTTGTCTATGCTCTACTTCATCGATATCATCTTCCGCTTCCAAGAGAAGCCATTCATCCTGATATCCCATAGTATTATCCCCTTTCGTTCCTCCCTTGTATAACTTCCTCTAATTGCTTATCATACCACCTGTTCGTACCTTCTCGTATTGTGTATCTTCAAAATTGGTCTATTCCTTTTTCAAGGAATTCCTGTCAACATCATAAAAAGGGCGAATCTTCTGAAGATATTTTTCTCCGTCCTGATGTGATCCCCATGGGGTGCTATGGTCCGATGTACCGTGTTTAGTACCGACCAAAGCAGCGCGGCGACCTTGAACCTAATATCTCCGGCTTGAAAGTCAGGTATCCTGTATAATTTTAGCATCGCGGACGGGCAGACTTAATTACACACTCATCACACATTTTTCTCCATAATATGAAAATTGGGAATTATGTGTAAGTAATACTAAATTTTCATATTTAGCCTGCGTTATCAGAAGTCTATCAAATGAATCATTATGTTTTGGTGCATCGTTTGGTCGTGATAATGTCTTTAACAGGAAAATATGTCCTGCCTCTATAGGCAGCCTGGTAAATCCTGTATCCTCACACAGCCGGACAAATTCTTCTTCTGATACAGGCATATTTTCTGGCTTGATTATATGCTTGATTGCAACTTCCCATACAGAGGCCATACTATAAAATACTTCATTACTTTCCTTTTCGAGAAGTTTCATCACTTCGTCCGACAGCTTTGACGTCTCTTATACAATGATTCAACCTGTTCCTTTAACTCTGAATCCATTCTTACTTGTAGGGTTGCCTCTTTAGCCATAACAAGCACCTCCTTTTTGTAATACGATTATATTACAACTGTCTTGCATTTTCAATTGTATTATCGTATTTAATATCTCTATGAATCCGTTTTCTGCCAGTGTTATCTGAACAAGCATCTTTATCTAATCCCTTTATTTCCTTGCTTGTCACGGATTCAGAATGTTATCTCGTACCTCCGTGTGACTGCTGATTTTAAGGTGTTTTAAATGCTCCTTTTAGCAGGCGATTAGCGAGGGGCTTGAATTTAGGGAAATGTTACGCTGTAAAGCCTTTCCCGATTGATACCTGCATTTCACAACGAATCCCCGAATAGTTTAAGCTGTTTGCATTTTTTCTAAGGTCGCAAATTGCGACCTCAAAGAACTTCTTATTTCTCCGTTTCCAGTTCCAACCTTTGCAGGATGTCCTTTATGATGCCTGCACCTTAAATTGATTTGCTTTTATTCTTAAATTTTTTGACGAATACTAATTTTTGATATATACTTAATATCATGCTAATGAGGGAGGTGCATAAATATGCCAGACTCACGTCCAAAAAGTACAGATGGTTTAATGCGTTATTTGCGCGATAAAAAAGGAATCTCTATTTCTGGTTCATCACAAAAACGCAAACTTATGAATATAGGGTACTATCATGGATATAAGGGATATCGTTACATAAATACACCTTCAAACCATGTTCCGTATACGAAATTTGAAGAAGTGGTTGCTGTTTACGACTTTGATGCAGGGTTAAAATCATTATTTTATCCTACCGTAATGCTGATTGAAACAGCTGTCAAAAATTATGTTCTGGATATTTTAGTAGCTTTGACAAATTCCGAAAATTTTGTCGATACCTATAATCAATTATTGGATAATTATAAAATGTTTTCTACCAAAGGCAAAACATATAGAAATGCCTACGACCGTCAAAAAGCAGAAGAAAAATTCAAACGAGAGTTAAAAAGGCGGTTAGATTTGCGGAATCGTATCTATAAAGTTCAGACTGATGCATATGGAAATGGAAATAAAATTGCAGATCACTACTTCCGCAAAGATTCCAACATCCCAATATGGGCGACTTTCGAATTGCTTAGTTTAGGTGAGTTTGGTCATTTTGTTTCATGTTTGAATCAAAATTGCAGGGCAGATATTTCCAAAAAACTTGGAATACGACCTTCTGATGATTCAAATTCCATGATGCCTCAACGTCTTATTTATGCCACGAAAGACTTTCGAAATGCTATAGCACATAACGATGTAGTTTTCGATACACGTTTCCGAACTGGAAGCATTGATAAACAGGTAGGAAATGCTATTTCCAATGCTACTGGAGTAAGGGGATTAACTTTTGAAACTATTACAGACTATTTAGTTTTAGTAATTTACCAATTGAAACTTCTTCATATATCAAAAACAGAAATGAAACATATTATATCGGGATTTGAAGATATAGTAGAAAAATTACGCAATAGTGTTCCAATAAGTATTTTTAACCAGATTATCCATACTGATAATAATGCTAAACTCACCAAATTAAAAAATTTTGTTAAATCGTAAAAATCCTTGCATTTTTTACGCCTTTCCTGTATACTATAAATGTGAATAGCGGTGCGTCTCTACGGAGCGTACTTGAGAGAATCGGATGCGTCCGGTTCTCTTTTTAATAAAAAAAGTTTATCTATATCTTTTAAATAAATATTCCTGTATGATAATCTATAACTTCGTCTCAACATGTGACAAAGTTATAGTCTTGAACTAAAAACTCTCGCCTTTTCAATTAGCAAGATTTTCAGCAAAATTTTTCGGACAATTAG
>OFGP01001697.1_pt1 | contig 14991 bp, 18 predicted proteins | sample 1521781 | NCBI WGS metagenome assembly OFGP01 (sample SAMEA3504113, study PRJEB24116) | mouse gut metagenome | biome: mouse gut; feature: mouse-associated habitat; material: faeces | place: Denmark | collected 2011 | reverse complement strand
ATAATTTACCACCTGTATAAACCTTATCATATATCCACGGAAATGTCAATAGGAATAATTATACCTATATTTCTTTTACAGGAAACACGTTTATGGATCAAACCATGAAAACACAATTCTGAAGTGAGTACATCCCCATATGAATTGAAATTCCTGCAGATTGACAGCTGGTTCCCCAAGAGAACATCCTTATTATCAGGAACGTCGAAGTTTTGAAAAAGGCCAGGAATCACAGGAATGCTATAATTTAGGCAAAAGGTGCTTTAAGACCAAATTACAATTGTCCGGTTCCTGAGCCTGTTTCGTGAAAGTTTAGCAAAAGTTTTTTGAAAATCTGTTCCTTGCGGTCCCCGCCGGGAGTCATTCGTGAACGTTTGGCAAAAGCTGCAAATATGATTTTACCGAAAGAAGGCGAAAAATATAGTAGCCTGTTGGTATGAAATATGGTAAAGTACTGATAAAAGCAGTCCAGCTAAGAAATGTCAAGTATTTATTAGAAAAAATTTCTGCTGGACGGTAAAGCTGTAAAGGCGCACGAGAGGAACTTTTATGAGTGCTTTTTCGAATAAAAGTTTCACTCATTACCGGTGTGTCGAAGCAGCTTTACCCTTCAGTGCTGTCGCGCAGCGACTACAAATAGGAGGTACGGCCATGAATCTTGATACCACCATAGCGGCAAATATCCGCGTGGCAGACGAGAAAGCCAGTTATGATGCAGCCTGTAAGCGGCTGCTTTCGGAGAAAATTATTCTGGCATGGATTATGAAGAGCTGTCTGGAAGAATACCGTGACTGCGACGTGGATGAGATTGCAGTAAAATATATCGAGGGAACGCCACAGGTAGGCGAAGTGGCTGTCGCTTTGGACGAATCCAATCGTACTTCCATCATACAGGGAACCGGAAATGAAGATACGTCTCTGACAGAAGGAACCATTACCTATGATATCCGGTTTCATGCAACAGCCCCGGTATCCGGGGAATTGATTCGTTTGATTATCAATATAGATTATTCCGATTTGCGGATTATTCCGATTATATCATGTCTTTTCAGGCTGTGTCTATATTTCAACACCAAAAATCGGAATAATTCTTGTGTATAAAAAACATTTATGTTTCCATGTAATCGGGCAAATAGGAGGGCCTTTACATGGAAAAATTAAATTTAAGAGAACACATTGATTATGTAATTCAATGCACAAAAGAACTGGGGCTGTCCCAAAGTACGGTTGACCATTATTTAAGGCATTACAAAGCGGTATTCCTGTTCTGTACAGAGAATGGAATTGATACTTTCACATATCAGGATGCTGCGGATTTCTGTAAGTCCAGGTATGGTACGGATTTCCAAAAATCTTCGGCTAAGGATGCGAGAAAAGTCGCTTATACAATTGCTAGATATTTTGAAAACGGAGAATTCAGCTGGAAAGCAACTACTTTTTCAACATATAATCCTTCTTCTGGGGAATATAAGGAACTGATGGCTGGATTTAATCAGGAACTGTCAAAAAAACTCAGTCCCGGTACAGTCAGACCGGAAATGATAATTATACGGCAGTTCCTGTATTTCTTAGAACAGACCGGAGTGGAAGATACATCCTCCATAACTTCTGAAAATGTTCTGGATTTTGTCCGCCGGGAAGCCCCAAACCATAAAGGCAGCATGCCAAGACTGTTGCGGACACTGAGGAACTTTGTGTGTTTCTTGCGGGCCAGAGGAATTGTTGATCTGGATGCAGACCGTTTCCTGGGTACGGCTGGCAGAAGTAGGCAGAAAGCCCTGCCCTGCTTTACAGATGATGAACTGCAATCCATATTCTCCCAGATAGACCGTACAACTGACAAAGGACGGCGGGATTACGCCATATTCCTTCTTGCCATGAGGACAGGGATGCGGGCTTCTGATATATCAGAACTTAAGCTTACTGACATCTCATGGACAGAAAGGACCATACGGGTGACCCAAAAAAAGACAAAGGTTTCCCTGCTGCTGCCGCTTCCCATCGATGTCGGAAATGCCATTGCGGATTATATCCTCCATTCCAGACCCCGAATGGATACCCCCTATGTATTTCTGCGCATACTGTATCCTGTTTCTGGTATCCCCGTCAGTCCGACGCTCTTCAATGTAGCCCTGCGTGAGTATGTGGAAGCGGCTGGAATTGCCCGTACCGGCTGGGATGGGAAGTCTTTTCACGCGTTACGGAGGACTGCCGGGACAAAAATGGTGGTTTCAGGAACCTCCATTTCTACAGTTGCCCAGGTTCTCGGGCATGGAAACATCGAATCTTCCAAACGGTATATCGCAATGGATACGGAAAAACTGCGGGAGTGCTGTCTGGATCTCGGCGCAATGCATACACGAAAGGAGGGGCTTGTATAATGGTTTCCTTCCAAAGTAAATTTGCGTCTGACATACAAAGAATGAGGGAGTGGCGTAAAATCCTCGGATACGCGGAGGACAGCTATGACAGGCATCTGGTACAGTTTGACAGGTACTGCCGGGACGTTTTCCCTGATGCGGATGTCCTTACATGGGACATAGCCCTGTCCTATCTGCAGGCAAAACGGGAACGCTGTGATATTTATGTAGATGTGGCTGCTGTCAGGAACCTCGGTCGGTACCAGATCCTGTCAGGCAAGGATGCCTGTGTATTTCCGGCAGATTATTTCAGCTATAAGAAAAGAAATCTCCCATATATCATGAGTGAAGAAGAATGCCGACGTTTTTTCCATGCGACCGACAGGTATCCTCATAACCCGGCAAGCCCGCTCATGGAGTATACGGCAGCCACTATCTTCCGCCTCCAGTATTCTACCGGGATGAGGCCCCAGGAGGTCAGGCATCTTAAGAGGCAGGACTTTGATTTTAGCCATGACACGATATATATCGCGGATTCCAAAAGGCATAAGGACAGACGCATAGCAGTAGACCACGGGATAATGGATATGTGCCGCAATTATGACAGCATTGCACGGGGAATGTATCCCGGTACGGAAATATTTTTCCCAAACAGGAACGGAAACGAACATTGGGCACAAAGCATCAGCACCCTTTTCCATAAGTGCTGGAAAATAGCTGGGAACCCTGAAGTTCCTGAACGTTACTGCACACCCTACATCCTCAGGCATAACTTTGCCACACAGACCCTGACACGCTGGATGGAAGAGGGCAAAGATTTTGGGCAGTTTCTACCTTATCTAAGCGCCTATATGGGGCACCAGACTTTCCGGGAGACCTGCTACTATCTGCACCTTTTACCGGAACGCCTGTCAAAGATGGAGTTCATGGACATTTCCGGCATGATCGGAGGTGAACGATGAAAAGCAATTCTTTTTGGAAGAAGTTGAAAGAATATTTTGGCGTTTACCTTCCCAGACAGCGCAACAGCAGCGAGAAAACGATCGCTTCCTGTCATATGGCATGGAATCTCCTGCTCCGCTTTTTACTGCAGGAGAAAGGGATTCCTGCTTCCGGGTTGAAATTTGAAAGCTTTACATCTGCCATTCTGACAGAGTTCCTGGATACAATGGAAGATCGGAAAGGCTGGAAGGAATCCACACGTAATAACAGGCTGAGCTGCATACGTTCGTTTTTTAAGTTTGCGGCGTATACCTGTCCTGAAGTATATACAGTATATGCCGATCTCTGTACAATACCGCTTAAAAAAGGGACAGATAACTCACGTGTCGTGCGCCATATGCCAAAAGACGCGGTTGCTGAAATCATTGGATGTACGGATGCGGATACTCCAAAAGGGCTGCGTGACCGCTTCTTCCTGACGCTGATGTATGACACGGCAGCCCGTGACGGGGAAATGCTTCAGCTGAAGCTGTCTGATATAAATGTGGACAATTCGACCATCTGCCTGTTCGGAAAAGGTGCCAAGCCACGTCTTGTACCTGTTTCCAAAGAAACCATGCAGATGTTCAGCAGATATAAGTCCTTATTCCACAATGACAGTAAAAAGGACTGTTTTCTCTTTTATACAAAGCACCGGAAAGAAAAAACTCCCATGTCGGATGACAATGTTGCCCGTTTTCTGAAAAAATATGCAGCTGAGGCACGCACACGGAACGTCCATGTCCCGGACAATGTACACCCGCATATGCTGAGGCACTCACGGGCAATGCACCTGTACCAGAACGGGATGCCGCTCGCCATGCTGTCAGAATTCCTCGGCCATGAAGATCCGGAAACCACACTGATCTATGCCTATGCCGATACGGAGATGAAACGTCAGGCAGTGGAAAAAGCGTCAAAAGATTTATTGACGGCAAATATCAAGGATGATTCTCCCATATGGGAATCGCAGGATATCATAGACCAGTTATTAAGAGGCTATTAAAAAGTTATTCCGATAAACTTGTTTGAAAGATCGTAAATACTGCTTACAGAACGAGTTTATCGGAATAATCCCAAAATCGGAATAATCTACGAAATTCCGATATCGGAATTTTATAGAAGCGCAGAATGATTTTTATCCAGGTTATCCGCTGATAAAGAGGGGAATCTATTACTGCAGTCGGATGATTTCCGCCCAATATGGAACGGAGTTTACAAGTTCCCACTATGAAAAGATCAAAAAAGTATACAGTATATGGATTTGCATGAATCCCCCAAAGAACCGTGAAAACAGCATTACCCGTTATTATATTGCAGAAGAAAATTTAGCAGGCAGGGTAAAGGAACGAAAAGCAGATTATGATTTGATGGCGGCTGTTATGATTTGTCTTGGAAAAGAAGAGGATTCCGCTACAGATTTATTAAAACTGCTGAATGTGCTTCTGTCCACGGAGACCGGTTCACAGGATAAGTGTCAGATCTTGGAGGAAGATTTTCATATCAGAATGACTCAGACATTGGAAAGTGAGGTGTCGCTTATGTGTAATTTAAGTAAAGGCGTGGAAGAAAAAGGGATTCAAAAAGGAATCCAGAAAGGCCTCGATAAAGGAATCACAGCTATGATATTGACTTTAAAAGAGTTACAAATATCGAGTGATATTATTTTGGAACAAATCCGTGAGAAATTTGACTTGACAGAAGAAACAGCAAAAATATATTTAAAAAAAGTAAACTGAGCATTGCAGGGCAGATCATGAAAAAGGAAAAACCGTAAATGCCCCACAAGCCTTTACGGTTTTTCTCAATCTTTTATTCTACTTTAACTATACAGATCTGGGTCGCCTTCCATCCGCTTTCGGAAGAGCTCCCCCAGACCATTACCATCTGATCGGATTTCAGATCTGCCGCCGTTGCCTCTGACATCTCACTTATGTCCCCTCCATCATAGATCGTCTGTATGGCAAACAGCGTATCTTCATCATAAGTAACCGAAACTTTGTTAAATTCCGCGTCATCTTCACCGCTGGAACTTATCATAAGCGTTCCACCGTCATCCAGTTCTTCGGTGATCGCTTCCACCAGTGTGAACTGCCCGTCCTTCAGATCCCTGACGTCTCCTTCCAGATCATAATCGTCGTCCGTCCACTGGCCGGATACAGGTGTTTCTTCATCACCGTTTGATCCTGCCGGTGCTTCTTCATCGCCGTTTGATCCTGCCGGTGCTTCTTCATCGCCGTTTGATCCCGCCGGCTCTGAATCTTCTTCCTTTGGTTCATCTCCAAGGGCCGGATCCCCGGCTTCTTCCTGCTGCGCCCCGGTACCGGATTCCTCTTTGGTATCTCTGCAGGCGCAGGTCATAAGCCCCAGGACACACAGCAGCCCCGACAGCAGAATCCTTTTTGTTACTCTGTTTCTCATCCTCTTCACCTCTTCTGATCAATTTCAAACCCGCAGTGGGTTCCTCTCCCGCCTGCCGATTTTTTACTGATTTTACCAGAACTATCTCTAAGTAACCTCTAAAAGATATGAAGAAATACTTAAGATTCGCTGTCCACGCCGCTGCAAGAATGTGCCTGTAAGTCACATTTGTCACTGTACTGTAAGAATCTTATCCAGCGCCTTCGCCTCCCCGGTTTTCACGATCTCCACCTGCTCCGGCTCGGAGACCAGGACCGCCGTCGTCAGATCATAGCCCGCCGCCCGGATCGCTGCCATGTCGAATTCCAGAAGTTTTTCTCCGGCTCTTACCTTATCCCCGGATTCTTTCAGCGCTTTAAAATGCGCTCCGTTCAGCTCCACCGTATTGATTCCCACATGAATCAGAATCTCGATCCCGTCCTGACTCATAAGGCCGATGGCGTGTCTGGTGTCAAAAAACATGGAGATCTCCCCGTCAAAGGGTGCGACCACCTCGCCTTTTACGGGCACGATTCCAACCCCTTTTCCAAGGGCACCGGAAGCAAAGGTTGCATCCGGAATCTCGTTATAGGGAATCACGGTTCCTTCCACCGGAGCATAGACACATCCTGCCTCTGTCTCCACCGCAGGCGAAGCTTCCTGCTCGGACGCCCCCTTCTTCTCCGCCGGCGCATCCTTGTATCCCAATACCCAGGTCAGAGCAAAGGCCACACCTGCTGAGATCAGGAACATGATCATATAATTGACCGGATCATGCAGACAGAGCAACAACCCGAAGATCCCGGTCACACCGGTTCCCGTAGCCCCAAGGCCCACGATGGATGCATACAGGGCTCCTGCCGCACCGCCCACGGCGCCGCAGACAAACGGCCGGAAAAACCGAAGATTTACACCGAAGATAGCCGGTTCCGTAATGCCCATAAAGCAGGACAGGGCCGACGGAACCGCCATGGATTTGGTCTTCTGATTTTTCGTCTTTAATGCAACTGCCAGCGTGGCTGCTCCCTGTGCAACAGCGGCAGCCAGTAGGTCACCCCATAGAGCCCCAGCTGTCCCACGTCAATGACCGTGTACATATGATGTACGCCCGCCACAACCGTCAGAGAGTACAGTCCGCCCATGATCAGACTTCCGATTCCAAAAGGCAGCGCGATCAGCTGCTGTACTCCGCCGATAATGCCGTTTTCAATGGTGACAAATACCGGACCGATGATGGAATAAGTGAGATAACCTGTTGCAAACACACTGACCAGAGGCGTTACGAACAGATCAAACATGGCCGGCACAATCTTATGCAGCTTTTTCTCGATAAGACACATGACAAACACGGCGATGATCACCGGGATCACGTGTCCCTGATAGCCGACCAGATCCACCTGGTACAGACCGAACCAGACACTCTGGGTCTTCTGCACCCCTTCTGTAGCTACCGTCCATGCATTCTGCAGATCCGGATGGATCATCAGCATACCGATCACGGCTCCCAGATACGGATTTCCGCCGAATACCTTCGCCGCACTGTAGGCGATCAGGATCGGGAGAAAGACATAGGCCGTGTTGGAAAACAGATTCGCAAACACAAAGACCGAACTGGATGTGTCGATATTCACAAATCCATTGTTGACCATAAAATTCAGCGCTTCCATGATTCCCATGAGAAAACCGCTGGCGACGATGGCCGGAATAATCGGCACAAAGATATCGCCCAACGTCTTGATCGCCCTCTTGTAGATGGGCTGTTTGGCCGCTGCCGCTGCCTTTGCATCCTCTTTGCTGGCGGCAGATAATCCGGAGACGGCTAAAAACTCATCGTATACCTTATTGACCGTTCCGGTCCCCAGAATGATCTGAAGCTGTCCGGAGGCGCTGAAGACGCCCTTTACCCCGTCGATCTCTTCCACCGCTTTTGCATCACACTTGTCGTTGTCCACAAGTACCAGGCGAAGCCTTGTGGCACAGTGAGCGGCCGATACGAGATTTTCTTTTCTGCCTACTTTTTCGTAGATCTCTTCTGCTGTTTTTCTGTAATCCATACTCTTTCTCTCCTTCTTTTATTCCCTCGGACAATGAGCCGGGTCCCCCGGCTGCACGGACATCCGATCCGTACAGTCCCGCCTTCTGTGCCATTTACTTACAGCAAAAGGACCTGCCTGGATTTCCATCTGCTGCATCGGCTTCATCCGGCGCTGCTGTATCGTCCCATACAGCCGTAGCATGTGCCAAACATACGTTCCGTTTCATTTTCCAGAACAGAAATGGCACAGGCCACCAAAAGTTCATAGCTCATTGTCTGCATCAGGGTTGTTGACCTTCTATATCATATAAACCGGAACAACCGGCATATATTTCCTCCACCTTCAGCTTTCGCAGTACCGTAGGACACCCTGCACTCTGCTGCCTTCTATTTCCACACGATACTGATCCATTTCCGGGTAAAACCGGGTGGAACATACATCCCTTCCACCATTTAAAAACACTTCCACGCAGGAGACATCCACAAGAATCCGCAGGTCCCGAAGCCTTCCAATCTGTCTGCCCCGGATATCTCTTCCGCCTCCTAACAGAGGATCTGTAAATTCCATCCAGAAAATGCCTTTTGCCTCCTGGTACCGAAGGATCAGACCTCCGGCCAGCACCACTTTCACATCGCCGCCATCAGCCGTAAGATCCAGTTCACAGCAGGGATTGATAGGACCCGAATAAGCCCCTTCAAACCTGTGTTCTTTCTTCCACCAGTCCTTCAGCTCCCGGACCGGATTCTGGCAGAGTATTCCGTCCCTGACGGACAGTTCCCTGGGAATCGTCAGGACATTCTGCCAGCCTCTGGTCACTGTCCGGTTCTTGTATATCTCTTCCATATCCGGCATCCCCATCCAGCCGATCTGGATCCTTCGCCCGTCATCCGCCAGAAAAGTCTGGGGCGCATAAAAGTCAAATCCTCCGTCCAGTTCCCGAAATCCTTCCATCAGCTTTGTCTCCCGGAAATCTCCATGAAGAAAACAGGTGCCGCTCTGATATTGATTGGCATACTTCAGTCCGTCCTGCTTTACTCCCTGGGGCGATATGGACAGCACCGTATAACCGTCCAGCCTGTACAGATCCGGACATTCCCACATATACCCAAAGGGCTGTTCCATCCGGAAGCGGTGCACATAATCCCAGTGCCTCTTATCTTCCGAAGAAAACAGAAGCACCGTTCCTTCATCTTCCTTGGTCCTGGCCCCCTGTACCATATAATACCGGCCATCCTGCTTCCATACTTTCGGATCCCTCACATGTCTGGTCAGGTCGTCCGGATAGTCTGCATTGGTCATCAAAAGCTCTTTTGTATCAATCTGTACGCCGTCCCGGCTGACGGCCATGACCGTATTGGATGCTCTGCCCGTATTTATATAATCATGCTCCCCCATAAACTTCACATTCCCGGTATAATACAGATACATAAGGTCATCTTCGATCAGGGCAGAACCAGAATAAGTACCATGACAGTCAAAAGGCTGGTCCGGGCAGAGGGGCACTCCCTGAAAATCCCAGTGCAGCAGATCTTTGCTGGTACAATGCCCCCAGAATTTCAGCCCGCCCTCCGGCTGGAAATAAGCCAGCTGATAAAATGCATGATAGATCCCTTTGTACTGACACAGTCCGTTGGGATCATTCAGCCATCCGGCAGGCGGTGCAATGTGGAGTCTTGGCCTCCACAGGTCCTGATCCATTCTTCCTTCCTGCCGCCGGGACTCTTCCCTGATCAGTTTCTCCCATGCGGTATGCAGTGCGTTCATCTTTTTTCCTCCTGTGATTTATAGTTATGCAAAATCTCTTATTCCTCTCCGTTATCCCAAAGAGCTTCCTTATTGCTTTGTGTCCGGAAATCCCTCCTAAGCACCAACTTTTCTTTCCTGATTTCCTTTATTTTCATGGTTCTTCTGCAAAACACCAGAAAGGACCTGCGAAAAACCCGGCAGAAAAGAAAATTTTTTGTGAATACGTATTCACAAAAAGCCCTGCAGAAGGATACACGCCAAAACGGTATCCTTTTTCATTCTCTGTCTGTTATTTTTGTTGCCGGACCGAACTGTCCCGTTTCACCAGAGTCGCCTGAAGGGGATGGTCTTCTGTCCGGTCGTCCTCTGGATGGTCGATCTTATACAAAAGCCTTCTCATGGCGATGGAGGCCATCTCTTCATTGGGCTGTGCCACGCTGGACAGACGCGGATACAGAAATTCACACATATAGGTGTTGTCGAACCCCACCAGGCCTGCCTGTTCGGGCACCTTTACACCCATTCGCTGCAGGATCCCAAGCATCTGCACGGCTCTTCGGTCATTGTAGGCGAAGATCCCTGTCCGCCTCCTTTTCCGGCTGTAATACTGTTCCAGAGCCGCCTGGATCTTTTGTTCTTTTTTGCTGGAAATAACCGTCAGATGCTGTCCAAATTCCGGATCTCTCTCCTTCAGTGCTTTTGCAAAGCCCTGATATTTGACATCTTCTGTATTTCCAAAGAAGATATATTCCTCAAAACCTTCCTCCCGGAAATGCTCCCCTACCTGTGCGCCGGCTTCCTCATGGGACACATAGACCGAATCCATCCCCCTGACCTGCTTCGTGATCACGACCGTGGGAATATCCAGCTTCCCAATCAGCCTGTTCCAGTCGCTTGCTCTTTCATCCACCGGTACCGCCACCAGTCCGTCCACCCGATACCGCCGCACCACGTCCAGGCTCTCCTTCTCATGCTCCGGATCATAGTTTGTGTTGAAAAGAATCAGACTGTAGCCGGACGCTCTTGCCTCCCGTTCCAGATATTTCACCAGATCTGCAAAAAAGGAGTTGGAAATATCCGTCAGCACCACTCCGATCAGATGCGTCCTGCTTCCCACCAGGCTCTGAGCCATCACATTGGGTTGAAAATCATGCTCTCTGGCACACGCCAGCACCCGCTCCCGGATCTCTGGATTGACCGCCTGATTCCCGTTCAATACCCGGGAAACGGTTGGTTGAGACACCCCGGTCAGCCTTGCGATCTCTGTCATCGTAATCATAACTTCCTCCGGATTGTGAATACGTATTCACAACTTTTCTCAATCCTATCATATCTGTAAGCGGACGTCAATTGGCACATATTTATAAGATTGAGAGGCTGTTTTTGTGCATATTTTACAATCTCATGTCTTCTGCGTATGCCTCCTCCTCTCTGAACCACTGATTGTTCCGCATCAGTTCTTCAAAGGTCACCGGTATATACTGGTTGATCATACACCCCGCATTCAGTGCCCTGGTTTCCTCCTTCATCACCTCAAAAGCCCGGTTTCTGGCATTGTGGATATGTCCGAAAATATGGTAATGTCCCCTGAAATATCCGTTCCATTCCACAACGGGAAAATGACACATACAAATCTGTCGCTTCCCGTCCGTGATGTGCATCATCTTATCTATCGCCTCAAAATAACAGCGGGCACTTTCGTTTTCGAGAATGGCCTTATCATGATTTCCGATTACCAGATATTTGATCCCGCGCAGCTTCTCCAGGTACCATTCTGCCGGTTTTTCACTCCTGTAGATCAGATCTCCCACGATGTAGACTTTGTCCCTGTCTGTCACTCTGCTGTTCCAGTTCTCGATCAGTGTCTGATCCATTTCCTCCACGGAAGCAAAAGGCCTTTTGTCAAACCGGATCACGTTTGCATGGCCCAGGTGCAGATCTGCCGTATAATAAACCATATTTTCAATTCCTCCTTTTTCCCAATATCCGGATCAGACTCTTTCGGCTGCTTCTTAAACTCCTGCCATTCCTGTCCGTCATATTCATGCCTTTCAAACCAGAAGCTCCTCTGCATTTTCTTCTGACAGAAGCTTTCTTCCCCCCGGTTCCAGTTCAATCACTCCCACATTTGCCGTAAAATAGATCACGCCGTCCCCATTGTTTTCAAGATATACCGGCAGACCGTCTGTCTCCATGCAATATGTCTCCAGATGCCGGCAATGAGGAAAATAACGGATATCAATGGCGCCTCCATATTCTTTGCAACGAGTCAGACGCTGTCCTGAAAGGTCCCAATATGCGGATACATACTCCACTTACAGATTTTGCCGTTTTTCTTTACCAGCATTTCTTTCTCTCCATCGCATGGTAACAAAGGAAGTCTCCATTCTTTGTCTGAATTTTTTCATACGAAATAATCTGATATCCTCGTTTTAAATACATACTTTCCGCCGGGAAAGAAGCATCCACATGAACCTTTGGATCATTTTCAAAAATCCTTGCTTCCAGTAAATCCATCAGTCTGCTTCCGTATCCCTTACCCTGAAATTCAGGCAAAATAAACAACCTGCAAATCTCATTCTTCCGGATGCTACCGGTTCCTATGATGTTTCCCTGCACCAGCGCAAGATAAATTTCTTCGCAAAACAGCACCTCTTTTATCCTCGCTTCACTGTGCAGATCAAGAAAGAACTGCACTGCACCTGGCGGATAATAGTGAGGATATACTTTTTGTATCGTTTCCCTTACAACAGCAGCTACCTGTTTGGGGCAATCTGCCAATTTTAATTCTATGTCAGTCTTGAACATTTCTTAACCACTTTCAGAACCATTCTTTGACATGGATAATCGAATACTACCAGTTCTTCATCATCCACAAATCCGCATGAATGATAACAGCAGCGGGCAGCCGTTCCTTTCTGGTCCCCCTCCCGGAAAGTAACCACATGAATCACTTCCCCATCTTCAAAGCATTCTGCCATCCGTTTGATCAGCCGTTTTCCCACACCTTGTTTTCGGAATTGCGGCATGACGGCCAGAAACATAAGCTCCTTTTCCTGGTGCGAAAAGAAAATCATTCCCGCCAGACTGCCCTCTTTTTCCTCCAAAAACGCCTCCTTACCTTCTATGGCTTTATGAAGCGCTTCCAGAAATTCTGCCTCCTGGTATCCGGCAAAATCCTCTTTCACCTGCTCCATCATGGAAAGTACCCTGCTTATATCTTCTTTCTTTACATATCGAATCATTGACTTCCGCTCCCTTCTGGCTCTTCCTTGTCCTTCCAGTACCACCATTTTAATTTCTCCGGATCATGGTGTTCCTGTTCTGCAAAATATACTGCACAGCGAAATACATACAGCACACATCTGTCATCCTGGTATCCCTTTTTTACACAATCCAGACGATACAGTTCTTCCGGATCTTTTCCCTTCAAATCTGCAATACAGTGGATTCCTATATTCTGCAGATGCTGTTCCATATTTGTTCCCACACCCGGTATCTTCTTCAAATCACTGTTCTTGTTTTTCTCACGGAGCATATATTGACATTCACTGCACTCTGCATCATGAAGGGAAATAACACCTCCGCACCCGGGACACAGGTATCGTTCCCTTTGCTGTCTTAAAAATGCTTCTATTCCCCGCTCTTTCACGACTTTGCTGTTTTCCATCAGGCTGGTTTCATAACGCTTCTTGTAGCTTTTCTCTAAATTCTTTATTTGATGGCAGGGATATTCCGTACATGCAAAGCAGTAGCCAACCCCCTTCGCTTGCACACAATCCTTTATTCTGCATCTTCTGCAATGTTCCGGTTTCCCCTGATCACTGTTCAGACAGCCTGCACACGGTTTTTTGTGATAACAATGTTTATAGCACACCATACAGTTCATCCCGCATGGTGCAAACATAGCAGGCTCTATTGTCTTTGGCATCTTCATCTCAAATCCTCCTGACAGAAAAAGGCATGCGTATTATTTCTGAATTGCGCATGCCCTTTGCCCATTTCAAAACACAATTTTTCTCATTTTTACAGTATCACATTAAATATGACAATGGCCTGTCATGTTTTAATTATTCTTCACATCAGTCTGACCCAAAAATCTTTGTATCACTGCTGCTGCCTGCTCTGCATTCGAAAAAACAGCCGGATGTCCGCCGCTCGAAAACATACAGATCTCTGCCCCTGTTTGTCCGGATATGGCTTCGTATTCATCCCGTATATCCGGTCTCACCGCCTCATCCCCCACACTTCCCATGAGTAAAAGGGGAACCTTTAATTCTGACACAGGCTTAAAAAACAAAGGCAAACGTTCTTCTGCACATTGAACAAGCGCTTTCGTATCCATATCCACAATCCGTTCCCAGTCTTCTCCCTGACACCACTGATAAAACCAGACTGCCTTATCATCCTGCTTTGCATCTGTGCGCTCATTGATCAGTTTCCGTACAAAATCTTCTCCCAAAGTTCGTCCGTCAAAACTGTCTGCTACTACTTTTTCCACCAAATCCGGGCGCAGCAAGCCCGCATTTACTGCTGCCCATGCACCGCCGCTGCTTCCCACAAGACTTATCTTTCCGCAATTCAGATGTTCCAGCAAAGCAATGGTCTGTCGTGCTTCCTCCTGCCACAAATCTGCCGGAAATTCACTCAGCCGATCCGATCTGCCATGTCCCAGAAAATCTACAAGGATTACTTTAAAATACTTCTCATACAGAGGAAGAAGGGGTTCAAACATTCTGGACGATGCTGTATTTCCATGTAAAAATACAACCGGGTTTCCCTTTCCTGCCTCTGAATAATAAATTCTTTTTTCCTGATAAATAAAATATGCCATTTCCTGCCTCCTGATCTACACTTGTTTTTTGTACCCAACCAGCAAGGCTGTCAAACACCAAGCCTCACTGCCAGCGTTTCTTAGTCCCGATTCCCATTTTCTCAACCTCCGATCTTCATTTTTTTCAGTATACCACAGAACCTGATACAGAAACCATAATCATTTGCTATATAATGTTTAACATAGTGTGGCCCATGCAACTTTATTTGGATGAATTGCCTCCTTGTATTTTAACTTCCATATTTGTCAAACTGTCTCCTGACTGATATATAAGCATTCCGCCATAATTATCCATCTATAATCCCACTTCCAATCGTTTTCATTTCTAAAAATACATCTTTCAAATTTACTTTTTCATTTAAGGCCTTCCTTAATTTTACTATTTCAGAAATTTTCTCCAAATCATCCATAGGCACAATTAAATATTTTCGATTATACATGAAATTATAAAATATCAGAGCGCTTGTCAAATCGTCGAACCTGATATCTCTATGCTCTCGCTGGTCCTCAATTGCTAAATTTTTACACGGCAAATACCCGTAAAACTACCGAAAGCAAAATACTTCTATCTATATATTTCTTTTGTATCAACACCACCGTTTCAACGGTATTACCCCTTTCCCACAAAAGCTCT
>OFGP01001687.1_pt1 | contig 15064 bp, 10 predicted proteins | sample 1521781 | NCBI WGS metagenome assembly OFGP01 (sample SAMEA3504113, study PRJEB24116) | mouse gut metagenome | biome: mouse gut; feature: mouse-associated habitat; material: faeces | place: Denmark | collected 2011 | reverse complement strand
TTTAGAACAAAAGAATCAAAGCGATTTCATGGTGGAGAAGATCAAGGTAAAACCGGTAAATAAAAAGAAGCTGATTCGAAGGACGCTAATCACGATATCCATGGCGATTATCTTTGGATTGGTGGCATGTGTTACTTTTCTTGTGTTGGAGCCGGTGATAAGCAATTGGCTGAACCCGGAAGAGGAACCGCAGGTGGAGATAGTGGTATTTCCGGAAGATAAGGAAGAGATGTCGCCGGAAGAGATGCTGGCGGAAAACCTGCCCACGGAAAGCCCCAGCCCCAGTCCTTCACCGTCGCCGGAACCGGAGGCAGGTGAGGAAGCCGGGCCGGAGGCAACACCGACGCCTGTTGCGCTTGGGGAGGAGCAGGTTCAGGAGATCTTGGACAAAGTGATCTTGGATTTGGACAGCTATAAGGAGCTGTATGGTGCGCTGGGGGGATATGCGGAAAGCCTGCGGCGCTATATGGTGACGGTGACGGCGCTCACTTCAAATGTGGATTGGCTTGACAGTGTTCAGGAGAGCAAAAACCAATGCTCCGGCGTCATTGTCAGTGAAAACGGAATGGAATTGCTGATTTTGGCAGATTATTCCGCCATCGGATCCGCCGAGCGGCTGGTACTGACTTTTTATGATGATTCGCAGGCGGAGGCGCAGGTGAAGCAGGTAAATGCGGATACGAACCTGGCTGTGCTGTCTGTGCCGCTGGAGGTGTTGTCCGAGGTAATAAAGGCGGAGGAGTCCCTTCCCATTGTGCAGTTCGGGTATTCGGGAGGAAGGAGCCTGGCGGGGACGCCCGTGGTGGTAATCGGCAGCCCTATGGGGACAGCCGGTTCTGTGGGATACGGTATGGTAACCGCTTCCACGGCAGTATTGTCCATGACGGACAGAAATTACAGGCTGATACTGACGGACATCAGCGGGAGCCAGAACGCCAGCGGGGTGATTTTTGACCTGCAGGGACAGATGCTGGGAATTATCACGAATAATAAGACAGGTTCCGATATGCGGAATCTGATTACGGCCTACGGGATTACGGAACTTCAGAAGACTGTGGAAAAAATGTCAAATGCCGCGCCTATCGCATATATGGGAATCAAGGGCGGGGATGTGCCGAAGGATGCAAATCTGGATTTCGGGGTTCCTTATGGGGCTTATGTGGAGGAAGTCGAAATGGATTCCCCGGCCATGCGGGAAGGCATTCAGCGGGGAGATGTCATCACGGCAATGGGCGATAAGTCAGTCTCTAATTTTAACATGTACAGTAATTACCTGATGGAGATGGAACCGGCACAGACCGTCACATTGACTGTCATGCGCCAGGCACAGGATGAATATAAAGAAATGCAGTTCGATATTGAGTTGGGAGGAGTAAACTAAATGAAATTTATCAGGGAGCTGAAAGAAGGGGACAGACTTTTTGATATCTATCTTTGTAAACACAAGCAGGGGGCGGTAACCAAGAACGGGAAAGCCTATGAAAATGTGGTTTTACAGGATAAGACAGGAACCATCGACGCCAAGGTTTGGGAACCCAATAATCCGGGAATCGGGAATTATAATGCCATGGATTATATTGAAGTGCATGGGGATGTAAATAATTTCCAGGGAAATCTCCAGGTGAGCCTCAAGCGAATCCGGGTGTGCCGGGAGGGGGAGTATAATCCCGCGGATTATCTGCCGGTAAGTGGAAAAGACATTGGTGTCATGTTTAAGGAACTGAAGGAATTTGTACAAAGCATTCAGGATCCATGGCTGAAGCGGTTGCTGGAAGCGTTTTTTGTAAAAGATGAAGCTTTTGCAAAGGCATTTTGCTATTCTTCTGCGGCAAAAACCGTGCATCACGGGTTTGTGGGCGGATTATTGGAGCATACTTTAAGTGTGACAAAATTGTGTGATTATTATTGCAAGGCTTATCCCATACTAAAGAGGGATTTGCTGTTGGCTGCTGCGTTGTGTCATGATATCGGGAAGGTGAAGGAGATTTCTCCTTTTCCGGAAAACGACTACACGGATGACGGGCAGCTGCTGGGACATATTGTCATGGGTTCCCAGATGGTGGCGGAGAAGGCGGCGGAGATTGCCGATTTTCCCCATGTACAGCTGGCGCAGCTGCAGCACTGCATATTGGCGCATCATGGGAAATATGAGTACGGTTCACCGAAGATTCCTGCACTGATGGAGGCGCTGGCGCTGAATTATGCGGATGATACCGATGCCAAGCTGGAGACTTTTAAGGAAATCCTGGAAAATAACAGCGCAAACCAGGGCTGGCTGGGGTATAACAGGCTGTTCGAGTCCAATTTGAGGGCTACCAGGGAGTAAGGCGGAGTAAATCGGCAGATGTATTGCCATTAAGTGACGGAACGAGAACGAATGGAAAAGTATGGATTTTCCCGCAAAGGCGGGCAAGGAGGATATTGATATGAAAATAACAGAGGGAATTTATTATGTAGGTGTAAATGACCATGAGGTGACGGTATTTGAGGGGCAGTACCATGTTCCCAACGGGATGGCATACAATTCCTATGTGATACTGGACGAGAAGATAGCGGTGATGGATACGGTGGATGAGGCCTTCGGGCAGCAGTGGGTGGCAAATGTGGACGGGGTTCTTCAGGGGCGTAAGCCGGATTATCTGGTGGTGCAGCACATGGAGCCGGATCACTCCGCAAACATTCTGCTGTTCCTGGAAAAATACCCGGAGGCGGAGATTGTGGCGACACCGCAGGCATTTAAGATGATGAACCAGTTCTATTCGCTGGATTCGGCGGTGAAGCAGGTGCCGGCGGCAAACGGCGGGGAACTGGCATTGGGCGTACACAAGCTGAATTTTGTCTACGCGCCCATGGTGCATTGGCCCGAGGTTATGATGACATACGAATCTACGGATAAGGTGCTTTTTTCCGCTGACGGATTCGGAAAATTCGGTGCGTTGGATGTGGAGGATGACTGGGCGGATGAGGCGCGTCGTTATTATATCGGGATTGTCGGAAAATACGGTCCCCAGGTCCAGAATGTGCTGAAGAAGGCGGCAGCGCTTGATATTCAGATAATCTGCCCCCTGCACGGGCCTGTTCTCACGGAAAATCTGGGGTATTATATCGGATTGTATGATACATGGTCTTCGTACAGGGCAGAGACTGAGGGCGTGGTGGTTGCCTATGCTTCTGTCTATGGACATACAGAAAAAGCGGCATTGTATCTGGCGGAGGAGCTGCGCAGGAAAGGGGTTCAGGTGGCGGTATACGATCTGGGGAGAGACGATATGTCTGTGGCCCTGGCAGATGCGTTCCGATATTCAAAGCTGGTGCTTGCATGCAATACGTATAATATGAGCATCAATCCTTTTATGAATGACTTTATTACACGTCTGGTAGAGCATTGCTATCAGAACCGCAGGGTGGGGCTGGTTGAGAACGGTTCCTGGGCGCCTGCGGCGGGACGGGGGATGAAGGGGATGCTGGATAAATGCAAGGATGTCACATTTGCGGAGAATGTGGTGACACTGATGTCGGCGATGAAGCCGGACAACGAGACGCAGCTGAGGGCGTTGGCAGAAGAGCTGGCGTAAGGCGGTCGGACACGGATGCTGGGGCAGGAACCGCAGAAATTGGAGCGGCAGGCTGCGAGGCGGAAAACATTGTGCGTTGATGCGCGCTTGGGGTATAAGCATGAAATTTCAGAAGAATGAGCTGTTTGTGGTTGAAATTGAGGATATCGGAAATGACGGCGAGGGCATCGGTAAAGCAGACGGCTTTACCCTGTTTGTGAAGGATGCTGTCGTGGGGGATACCGTGGAGGCCAGGATTGTAAAGGTTAAGAAAAATTATGCATATGCGCGTCTGGAGAAGGTATTAAAGCCTTCTCCTTTTCGCGTAGAGGCGAAATGTGCCTGTCACAGGCAATGCGGAGGCTGCCAGCTTCAGACGCTTTCTTATGAGAAGCAGCTGGAATTTAAGGACAGGAAGATCCGGGACAGCCTGACCCGGATTGGCGGGTTTGCACCGGAATATGTGGATTCGCATATAGAGCCGATTGTGGGGATGGAGGAGCCGTTCCGATACCGCAATAAAGCGCAGTATCCGGTGGGGACAGATAAAAATGACAGGATTGTCACAGGATTTTACGCCGGTAGGACCCACAGCATTATTTCCAATACGGATTGCCTGCTGGGGACGGAAGAAAATAAGGAGATACTGAATTGTATTCTGGAATATATGAGGGAAAACCATGTCAGCGCGTATGATGAGGTGAATGGAACGGGGCTGGTGCGGCACATTTTGATCCGGAAAGGGTTTGCCAGCGGGGAAATTATGGTTTGCCTGGTGATTAATAGAAATATGACACAACTGTCAGGAGAAAGAAAAAGAAAGGATAGCCATGCCGGAAGAGAAATTAAAGATAGCGGAAAAGAAAACAGGCAGGGAATCGGCAAGGTGAAGGAAAATGGACGGAATACGGAAGGGGCGTGGCAGGTAAACGGAAGAAAAACAGTTGCAGTGCGACGAGCAAGTGAAGCAGAACAGGAGAGGCTGCATCAGCTAAGTGAAGTGAAACAGGAACGCACATATCAGGCAAGTGAAAGAGACTTAGGAAGTGCAGGGGGAATAGGGGCTAAGGCCCAACAGGTAAACGAGCTGCAGAAAGAGCAGGAATACCTTCCGGGACAGAAGGCATTAATAGGGAAACTTGCTGGTTTTAAAAATATGACAAGTGTGTCAGTGAGTATCAATACAGAGAAAACCAATGTCATAATGGGAAAAGAGATACATACACTGTGGGGCAGCGATACGATTTCCGATACTATCCATGTCAGGGATATGACACAGGTAGGGTATCCTTTTACCGGAAAGGGACTCACATTTCGCATATCGCCGCTGTCTTTCTATCAGGTGAACCCGGGGCAGACGGAGAAGCTGTACAGTCTTGCCCTTCAATATGCAGGTTTGACAGGGGCGGAGACGGTTTGGGATTTGTACTGCGGCATAGGGACGATTTCTTTGTTTTTGGCAGGCAGCGCCAGGAAGGTGTATGGGGTGGAAATTGTGCCCCAGGCAATTGCGGATGCCAGGGAGAATGCCGCTCGGAACGGGATAGGAAATGCGGAATTTTTCGTGGGGAAGGCAGAGGAAGTCCTTGCGGATTTCTATGAAGGGAATGAATCGGAGGAGAAACCGGATGTAATTGTGGTGGACCCGCCCCGGAAAGGATGTGATGAGCGGTGCCTGGAAGCCATGCTGAAGGTGCAGCCGGAGCGGATCGTTTATGTGAGCTGCGACCCCGCTACCCTGGCCAGGGACCTGAGGATTCTCTGTGATGGGGGGTATGGGATTGAGAGAGTACGGGGGGTGGACCAGTTCGGGATGACGGTGCATGTGGAAACAGTTTGTCTGCTGGAGAAAAAAGTCCAGTAAATCAAAGGTTTTCGCCGGTTTAGGGCGAAAATGGTTGTGTGTTTCAGTTTCCGTGGAATGGGGATGAGGGAATTGATTTACCCAGGGGGATAGGCTGTGGGAAACAGGAGATATACATTTTGGCGAAAGGATATGTTTTCGCAAAACTGGAAAAAAGAGCGGCATTGCATTTTTTTAACTGAAGGTGCAATGCCTTTTCATTGTAAATTATGGTTTATTTGAGAGGAAAATTTGTATTTAAAAATGTATTCTTGAATTGAAAAATTCACTTTTGCGTGATATACTTTTCTTATATTTTCTGGAAGAAAAATGGAGGTGCGACATGGCGGTCAGCTATAAAAAATTATTCCATTTATTGATAGAGAAAAACATGACGAACTCACAGCTTCAGCAGGAAGCGGGGTTTTCCGCAAATATTATCACACGGTTGAAACGAGGAGGATATATTTCCCTTGAAAGCGTGGAAAGCATCTGCCGCGTTCTGAATTGTGGAGTGGACGATATTCTGGAATTTATACCGGAGGATAACGGAGGGAAAGAGAATGGTTGATACCAAAAAGGAACAGGAGCGTGACGAACTGCATCGTGCCATCTGGGCAATCGCAGATGAACTGAGGGGAGCAGTTGACGGATGGGACTTTAAGAATTATGTTCTTGGAACGATGTTCTATCGATATATTTCTGAAAATTTGTGTAATTACATAAACAGTGGAGAAACGGATGCAGGAAACTCTGATTTTGACTTTGCAAAAATGCCAGACGAAGATGCGGAAGAAGCTCGTGATGGACTGGTAGAGGAAAAAGGCTTTTTTATTTTGCCGAGCGAATTATTCTGCAATGTTCGTGCCAATGCTGCGAGTGACGAAAATTTAAATGAAACGTTGGAGCGAGTGTTCCGCCATATTGAAGAATCTGCGAAAGGCAGTGATGCAGAGAGCGATTTTGCCGGACTGTTCGATGATTATGATGTGAACAGCAACAAATTGGGTTCTACGGTTGCTAAGCGTAATGAGAAACTGGTCAAATTGTTAAATGGCGTGGGCGAAATGAACCTCGGAGATGTAAAAGACCACTCCATTGATGCTTTTGGGGATGCGTATGAATACCTCATGACAATGTATGCGTCCAATGCCGGAAAGTCCGGTGGAGAATTTTTCACTCCGGCAGACGTGTCAGAATTACTTACAAGACTTGGAACTGTGGGTAAAACAGAGATTAATAAAGTATACGATCCGGCCTGTGGTTCCGGTTCTTTACTTTTGAAGGCTGAGAAAATTCTTGGTAAGGATGCGATTCGTAACGGTTTCTATGGGCAGGAAATTAACATCACAACTTATAACCTGTGTCGAATTAATATGTTTTTACATGATGTGGGATTTGATAAATTCAATATTGCCTGTGAGGATACGCTTATCAGTCCGCAGCATTGGGATGACGAGCCATTTGAACTGATTGTTTCAAATCCGCCCTATTCTATCAAGTGGGCAGGAGATGAAAATCCGTTGCTGATTAATGATCCCCGTTTTGCTCCTGCCGGAGTTCTGGCACCAAAGAGTAAAGCGGATATGGCATTTATCATGCACAGTCTTTCGTGGCTTGCGTCTAACGGAACTGCTGCCATCGTATGTTTTCCGGGGATTATGTATCGCGGCGGTGCAGAACAGAAAATCCGAAAATATCTGATCGATAACAACTATGTGGACTGTGTGATTCAGTTGCCGAGCAATCTGTTCTTCGGAACTTCTATTGCTACTTGTATTATGGTAATGAAGAAAAATAAGACGGATAACAAGACACTGTTCATTGATGCAACAAAGGAGTGCGTTAAGGTTACGAACAATAATAAACTGACACCTGAGAATATAGAACATATTGTAGATGTGTTTGCAAAGCGTGAAGAAGTAGAGCATTTTGCACATCTGGCAAGTTATGATGAAGTGTCTGGCAATGATTATAATTTGTCTGTGTCCACATATGTTGAGGCGGAGGATACCAGGGAGAAAATTGATATTGTAAAGCTGAATGCGGAAATAAAAGAAATCGTGGCGCGTGAGCAGATGCTTCGTGATGAGATTGATAAAATTATTGAGGAGATTGAGGTGTAATTATGAATGAAAAAGAAACGTTAAAAAATTTGATTGAAAATTCCAAACAGCCTAATATCAGTGAATGGGTTTATGAGGTCGAGGCATTTTTAGAGGAAATAAATGAAAATAACGAAGAAGCATGGGTGCTTATTGATGGAATAAAAAAGCAGGGGGATTCTTTTCGGCGCTGTGAAAATTTAGTGGCATTATTACGGCAACTGTACAAAAAGAAATATGATAAAGTTTCCATTCCATTGATAACGAAAAGAAATCAAATATTTGTTGCAATGATGTTTTCTACGGAAACTGCTTCTACATACGAACAGGTATATAAGCCTGTTATACAGTCCTTGAATTACTCGGCCATGAGAATTGATGAGAAACAATTCAATGGATCTATTATCGGAGAGATTACTGCAGAAATAACGGATTCTATCGCTTTAATCGCTGATTTGACTGGTAATCGTGGTGGCGTTTATTATGAAGCAGGAATAGCCAGAGGATTACAGCTTTGCAACCATCCGATTAAGTTGATTCTTACTTGTAAGCGAGATTTTTTTGATAATGAAAGAGTTCATTTTGATGTAAGTGGCGACAATATTGTGCTTTATGAAAATGATGATGATTTGAAGCAAAAGCTTTCAAAGAGATTACAAGCCGTTTTGAGCAAGGAGACTAAAGCATGAGCAAATTAGAAACATTGATAGCCGAACTTTGCCCAGATGGTGTGGAAATACGTTGTCTTGAAGACTGTTGCAATTTGCTTGATAAAAAGCGAAAACCTGTAACAAAAGCGTCTCGTGAGGCAGGTAAATATCCATATTATGGAGCTAATGGAGTTCAGGATTATGTATCAGATTATATTTTTGATGGAACATTTGTTTTGGTAGGTGAGGACGGAAGTGTAATTACAAAATCCGGGACACCAGTTGTAACATGGGCTGAGGGGAAAATCTGGGTAAACAATCATGCGCATATTATTGAAGAAAAAGATGGCGTAATGTTGCGTTATTTATATCATTACATTCAGACAATAGATGTAACCTCATTGATTCATGGGAATATTCCGAAATTAACGGGAGGAGATTTTAAAGCATTGAAGATCGCCGTACCTCCTCTGGAGGTACAACGTGAAATAGTCCGCGTGTTGGACTCTTTCACGTTACTTACAGCCGAGCTTACAGCCGAGCTTACAGCTCGGAAGAAGCAGTATAGTTTTTATAGAGATAAAATGTTGAACTTTGGTAATAAGGCACCAATCTATCGATTATCCGAATTGTGTGAATCGATTGCTGATGGAGACCATATGCCGCCACCAAAATCAGATGATGGAATTCCATTTATAACGATTTCTAACGTTACAGAATATCACGATATTGATTTTGAAAATACTATGTATGTTCCTGAATCATATTATAATTCTTTAGCGGAAAAACGTAGACCACGTAAAGGAGATATTTTATATACAGTGGTTGGTTCTTATGGAATACCGGTATGTATTGAGAATGATAAAAAATTTGTATTTCAACGACATATAGCTATATTGCGTCCGAATAATGCCATTGTGAAATCCAAGTATTTGTTTCATGCGATGCAAAGCACAGATTTCAAAATCCAAGCAGATAAATTGGCTAAAGGAGCAGCACAAAAGACAATTGCATTATCCTCATTAGCAAAAATGTATATGCCAGTTCCAGATATGAATGTGCAGGAACGTATAGTGAATGTCCTTGATAATTTTGAAGCCATCTGCACAGACCTTAATATTGGTCTGCCAGCAGAAATAGAAGCACGTCAAAAACAATATGAATATTATCGAGATTTGCTCTTTACATTTGCTGAAACGGGAAGCACACTCGTGACAGACAGACAGAGCTGAGCGCAATTAAACTCATTCAATATGTATTCGGGTATGTTACTCTGCCGATGGGAAGCTTGTTTGATTTCCGTAATGGATTGAGCAAGGGAAAAGATTCCTTTGGGACGGGAATTCCCTTCATTAGATATACAGATGTTTATAATAATAGATTTCTTAGGGAAGACGATATTACTGCTTTGGTAGAATGCACGCCTGCTGAGATTGAAAAACTGAAAGTTCATCGTGGAGATGTATTTTTTACCAGAACATCAGAAACGGCGGAAGATGTGGGATGGTCATCGGTAATGCTGGATGATATGGGAGACTGTGTTTTTAATGGATTTACCATTAAGGCAACACCAAAAACAAATTATTTATTGCCGGAATATTGTGCGTTTTGCTTCGCTACAGATGATTTCAGACAGTATGTCACAAGTCATTGTGCTTTTACAACCAGAGCGTCATTAACAGGAAAAACCATTGCAGAATATCAGCTTGCATTTCCGAGTATAGAAAAGCAACAGGAAATTGTGGATATGCTGAGTAAGTTCCATACCCTCTGCAATGACCTGTCCGCAGGACTTCCGGCAGAAATCGAAGCACGACAGAAGCAATACGAATACTATAGGGATAAGTTGTTATCTTTTAAAGAAATACAAAAGTAAGGGGGCGAGATTGTGCCGTACTTTAATATTGTAGCGGAGACATCGGAAAATACGGTAGTCACAGAATATGAGCCAGTCAAGAATCGTTCTGACAGCTATCAGAGCGAAGCTGCACTGGAACAGGAATTTATCCGTCTGCTGTGCGAACAGGGATACGAGTATCTGCCTGTTCACACAGAGAGGGACCTGATTACAAATCTCCGTAAAAAATTAGAAGAACTGAATCAGTATCAGTTCTCCGATACAGAGTGGGAGGATTTTTTCAAAAATACCATTGCTAATCCCAATGAGCATATTGTAGAAAAGACACGCACCATACAAGAGGATAATGTGAAGGCATTAAAGCGTGATAGTGGGGAAACTAAAAATATTACGCTGATTGATAAAACAAACATCCATAATAACCGTCTGCAGGTTATCAATCAGTATATAGTCGGTAAAGAAGACGGTGCAAAGTACGACAATCGTTATGATGTTACGGTTCTGGTAAACGGTCTTCCTTTGGTGCATATTGAACTGAAACGAAGAGGTGTTGCCATTCGTGAAGCATTTAACCAGATTGACCGCTATCAGAGAGAGTCTTTCTGGGCAGGATGCGGACTGTATGAGTACATTCAGATCTTTGTCATTTCCAATGGCACGAATACAAAATACTATTCTAACAGTACCAGAAGGAATGCGGAAAAAGAGCATGAGAAAAGAGGCACAAGCAAGACGAAGACAAGCAATAGCTTTGAGTTTACCTGCTTCTGGGCGGACGCCAACAATCGTGTGATTCCTGATCTGATTGATTTTACGAAGACGTTTTTTGCAAAGCATACGATTCTGAATATCCTCACAAAATATTGTATTTTTACTTCTGAAGATATGCTGATGGTTATGCGTCCATACCAGATCACGGCAACGGAGCGTATTCTGAACCGCATTGAGATCGCAAATAATTATAGAAAATATGGAAGTGTTGAAGGCGGTGGATATATCTGGCACACGACTGGTTCAGGCAAGACGCTGACTTCATTTAAAACCGCAAGGCTTGCTTCGAAGCTGCCCTATATCGATAAGGTGCTGTTTGTGGTTGACCGTAAGGATTTGGACTACCAGACCATTAAGGAATATGACCGCTTTGAAAAGGGAGCGGCCAACAGCAATACCTCTACTGCCATACTGAAACGCCAGTTGGAAAATCCAGACGCGCATATCATTATTACTACCATTCAGAAGCTGGCAACTTTTATTAAGAAGAATCCGGGACATGAAGTGTACGCAAAACACATCGTCATTATTTTTGACGAATGTCATCGCAGCCAGTTTGGAGATATGCACACGGCCATTGTAAAGAATTTTAAGAAATATCACCTGTTCGGATTTACAGGAACTCCGATTTTTTCCGTAAATTCCGGCAGAGCAAAGAATCCGGAGTTTTTTACGACAGGGCAGACCTTTGGCGATCAGTTGCATAGTTACACGATTGTGGATGCAATCAATGATAAGAATGTCCTTCCGTTCCGGGTAGATTATATTAAGACAATGGACACGGATGAAGAAATCACAGACGAGATGGTATGGGACATTAACCGGGAGAAGGTTATGATGGCTCCTGAGCGCATTCGCATTGTGACGCAGTACATACTGGAACATTTTGACCAGAAAACTTATCGTGGAGATAAAACATACATCTACAATACGCTGACCAATATCGAAGAGGTGGCAACAGCTAAGCGTGATGAAGAGGTGGAGGAAATCAAGCGGAAACAGCGTATCAGTGGATTCAATTCTATCTTTGCGGTATCCAGCGTACCGATGGCAAAGCTGTATTATCAGGAATTTAAGAAGCGAATGGCGGCAGATCCAACGAAGAAGTTGCGTGTCGCCACGATTTTCAGTTATGGAGCAAATGAGGAAGAAGCGGATGGCATTCTGGATGAAGAAAATTCAGAGGACACCTCTGCGCTTGACCAGTCGTCCAGAGAATTTCTGGAAGAAGCCATTAAGGATTATAATGAAATGTTCCATACAAACTACGATACTTCCAGCGATAAATTTCAGAATTATTATAAGGATGTATCGCTTCGGATGAAGAATAAAGAACTGGATATTCTGATTGTTGTCAATATGTTTCTGACAGGTTTTGATGCCACTACCATGAATACCCTGTGGGTGGACAAGAATCTGAAGATGCACGGGTTGATACAGGCATTTTCCCGTACCAACCGTATTCTTAATTCCATCAAGACATTTGGCAATATCGTATGTTTTCGCAACCTGCAAAAGCGTGTAGACAGCGCAATTTCCTTGTTCGGGGATAAGAATGCAGGGGGAATTGTCCTTCTGCAGAGTTTCAAGGATTACTATTACGGGTATGAGTATGTGGATGGAAAACAAATGCCGGGTTATGTGGATTTGATGGAGGAATTGAATCATAAGTTTCCTTTATCAGAGCCGCAGATTGTTGGAGAGCAAAACCAGAAAGACTTCATTGACCTGTTTGGAGCAATTCTCCGTATGCGGAATCTGCTGCTGTCTTTTGATGATTTTAAGGGGAATGAATTAATCTCAGAGAGGGATCTGCAGGATTATCTCGGGCGTTATCAGGATTTAAGGGATGAATGGAAACAGAAACGGCAGGAAAGTACAGATATCACAGATGATGTCGTATTTGAGATTGAATTGATCCGGCAGATAGAAATTAACATTGACTATATTCTCATGCTTGTGAAAAAGTACCATGATACCCACTGTGAGGATAAGGAGGTGCTGATTACGATTCATAAAGCGATTGACGCCAGTCCGGAACTGCGCAGTAAGAAACAGCTCATTGAAAATTTTATTGCGGGAATCAATGACGTGGATGATGTTATGAATGAATGGCACAGTTATGTGGTGGAACAGAGGGCGCATGATCTTGATGAAATCATAGCGGAGGAAAAACTGAAGCCGGAAGATACTCGCAAATTTATGGAAAATGCGTTTCGGGATGGAGAGATAAAAACATCCGGAACAGACATTGACAAGCTCATGCCGCCGATTTCCAGATTTGGCGGTGGTGGGAGAGCTAAGAAGAAACAGGGCGTCATTGATAAGTTAAAGACCTTCTTTGAAAAATACTTTGGTATTGGCGGTCAGGCATCCTTTACAGGGCAGGAAAAGAAGGTGGTTACTTATGATTTTGACAGACAACAACCGTTGTCGATGGTAGCAGAATCGAAAACACCATATGGGGAAAAATCATAGGGAAAAGTTATACTGCGCCAGAATATTCAGAAATAAGAGAAGGATGATTATGGCACTGGGTAATATAATAAATTTTGCAGTGCCGTTACAGTGCCAATACAGTGCCATTTTTGATCGCTTTTATCCTAAAATGTGTTATACTGTTTGGGGAGGTGTGATAGACGATGAATTTGGGAAAAGAATCAGAGACATTGGAATTCAAAAAAACTACCGGCGAATTGAAAGAAGCTATGATTTCGATTTCTTCTATTTTGAATAAGCATGGCGTTGGAACATTATATTTTGGCGTAAAGCCAAATGGTGATGTGATTGGGCAGGATGTGTCGGAATCATCTCTTCGGGATGTGTCCAGATTTGTATATGAATTCATAAGACCACAGATATATCCTGTGATACAGGAAGAAATTATGGATGGTCGTCATGTAATTAAGGTAGAGTTTCATGGGGAGGGTTATCCATATTCTGCTGCGGGAAGATATTATCTGAGGACAGCGGACGAGGACCGAGAAGTAACACCTGCGGAACTAAGGCAGTTTTTTGTTGCGAATGAATATAAGGAAAAATGGGAGAAAACAAAATCACAATGTCTCGCAAAGCAGGTTGATAAAGCAACTGTAAAAACCTTTTGCGAAAGAGCGATTGCTGCAGGACGCATGGTTGATGGAAGATATACAGTACAGACCGTGTTGAAAAGGTTCGGATTTGTAGAGGGAGATCATTTAACGAATGCCGGAATTGTCTTGTTTGGAAATTCGCATCCGGTGACTTTAAAAGCAGCCGTTTTTGCGACGGATGAAAAACTTACATTTTTGGATATGCAGATGTATGAAGACAACATTTTGAATCTTCTTGGAATAGCGGAAAAATATATTTTGAAAAACATAAACTGGAGAAGCGAGATTGTCGGTATGGAGAGGGAGGAAATTCCGGAAATTCCAGTTGCGGCTGTAAGGGAGATTTTAGCAAACAGCTATGCTCATGCAGTGTATAACAGCAGTACATACCATGAAATTTGCATACATCCGGGGAAAGTTACCATATATAGTCCGGGTTCTTTTGCGAGTACATACAGTCCGGAAGATTATATCAACAAAAATCTCCAGTCTTCTATACGAAATGCCGCAATTTCTAAAATTTTGTACTTGAATAAGTCAATTGAGCAGTTCGGAAGTGGATTTAAGCGTATCAACAGCTTGTGTAAGGATGCAGGGATAAAGTATTCGTATGAATTTGCGGACAATGGATTTACATTTATTTTTTATAGAAAGACAAAAAATATCCTTGCACGGAAGACAGAAAATAAGACAGATGGCACTGTAAATGGCATTGAAAATGGCACTGTAAGTATTTGCCTGAACAAGAATGAGCAGGCAGTATATAGTCTGCTTGGGAAGAATCCTTGTTACACAAGACAGGAACTGGCGGATGCTACATCAAAATCATTGAGGACGATCCAGCGGACATTGGATTCTTTGCGAAAGAAAGATTTAATAGAAAGGATCGGAAGCGATAAATCAGGCTATTGGGAGGTTAAGAGCCAATAGAAATTAGGAAAGAAACAAATCATTGACAAAAGAACAAGCGTTCGATATAATAAATACAGGTTCGCTACCAAAGACTATATTATGTTAAACAGATAAACTAATACCAAAGTTTGGTCAGTTTGACTTTCCCTTAGCTGGCCTTCAATATTATTATGGAGGCGATAATGTGGTTATGAAAATTGAAGTGGATGACTTTACTTTTATTATGAAAGGTCTATACAAAACCGCAATACCAGAGAGAGCGAAATTTTGTCCTTCATA
>OFGP01001669.1_pt1 | contig 15242 bp, 18 predicted proteins | sample 1521781 | NCBI WGS metagenome assembly OFGP01 (sample SAMEA3504113, study PRJEB24116) | mouse gut metagenome | biome: mouse gut; feature: mouse-associated habitat; material: faeces | place: Denmark | collected 2011 | reverse complement strand
CGGCGGTGGCCAAGGCCGTGGCCGAGGCCGCGCGGAAGTCCGGCGTGGCCCGGATGTAAAATACAAAGCGTTATATTATAAAAATTATCGCCGGGAGGTATTTCCACTATGAGCAAGTACATTCTCTCCCTGGATCAGGGTACCACCAGCTCCCGCGCCATTCTTTTCGATCAAGAGCAGAATATTATCGGCGTCAGCCAGAAGGAATTTACCCAGTTCTATCCCCAGGAGGGCTGGGTGGAGCATGACGCCATGGAGATCTGGTCCTCCCAGTACGCGGTGATGATGGAGATCATCGCCCAATCGGGTGTGGACGTGGCGGACATCGCCGCCATCGGCATCACCAACCAGCGGGAAACTACCATCGTCTGGGATGCCGACACCGGCCGCCCCATCTGCAACGCCATCGTCTGGCAGTGCCGCCGGACGGCGGACATTGTGGACAGCCTGATAGCCGATGGCCTGGAGGGCCACATCCGCCGGACCACCGGCCTCATCCCCGACGCCTATTTCTCCGCCACCAAGATCAAGTGGATTCTGGACCACGTGGACGGCGCACGGGACCGGGCGAAGGCGGGCAAGCTCCGTTTCGGCACCGTGGACACCTGGCTGCTGTGGAAGCTCACCGGCGGCGCGGCCTACGTCACCGATGTGACCAACGCCTGCCGCACCATGCTCTACGACATCCGCCGCCTCTGCTGGGACGAGACGCTTCTGAAGGCCCTGGACATCCCCGTCTCCATGCTGCCGGAGGTCCGCTCCTCCAGCGAGATTTACGGTTACACCGAAATCCAGGGGGTCAAGGTCCCCATCGCCGGCATCGCCGGGGACCAGCAGGCCGCCCTCTTCGGCCAGACCTGCTTCGAGCCGGGCGATGCCAAGAACACCTACGGCACCGGCTGCTTCCTGCTGATGAACACCGGAGAGAAGCCTGTGGAGAGCCGGAACGGCCTTTTAACCACCATCGCCATCGGCCTGGACGGGAAGGTGCAGTACGCCCTGGAGGGCAGCGTCTTTGTAGGCGGCGCGGTGATCCAGTGGCTGCGGGATGAAATGCGGTTCTTCACCGAGAGCTGCGACGCGGAGTACTACGCCCAAAAGGTCAGCGACAACGGCGGGGTTTACCTGGTGCCCGCCTTCACCGGCCTGGGCGCGCCCTATTGGGACATGTACGCCCGTGGGGCCATCCTGGGCCTCACCCGGGGCACCAAGCGGGAGCACATCATCCGGGCCGCCCAGGAGTCCATCGCTTATCAGGTGGCAGACCTGGTGCGGGCCATGGAGGCGGACACCGGCGGCGTCATCACCCAGCTGAAGGCCGACGGCGGCGCCAGCCGGGACCACTTCCTCATGCAGTTCCAGGCGGACGTTATCGGCCGCGCCGTTTACCGTCCCGCCATCCGGGAGACGACCGCGCTGGGCGCGGCCTATCTGGCGGGCCTGGCGGTGGGCCTTTGGGCAAACCGCTCGGAGATCAAGGCCCTCTGGAAGTGCGACAATACCTACCAGCCAGCTATGTCCGCGGAGCGCCGGGACCGCCTGCTGGCGGACTGGCACAAGGCCGTGGGCCGGTGCAAGGACTGGACAAAGTAAGCCATAGAATGGACAATCCCGCAAAGGGAGGCGTTTGCCGCCTCCTTTTGCGGGACCTTTTTATCTCTTTCGGTAAAACACCCGTCCCAGCCCGTTTCCAGCCAGAACGATCACCCCATAGGCGGGGGCGTAGACCCACGCCGTAGCGTTATAGTGGATCGGGATGGTCGGGAGGAACAAGACCGCCGCCGCGACAGGCAGCAAAATCTCGAACCCGTTCCGGAGCCCGCAGACCACCCCCGTCAGAAACGCCGCCATCGGCATGACGATCAGCATGAGCAGCATAGCCGATCCCGTATCCCGCATAAGAAACGGAAGTAAATAAAAGTCCGCCGCCAGTATGGCAAGATAGGGCGGCAGGGTAGCCAATCTCTTCTTCATGTCTCCTCCTCCAGAAAAAACAGTTCCTCCACCTCAGTCTGCAAATACCGGGCCAGCTTCATGGCCAGTCCCAGGGTGGGGTCGTATTTGTTATTCTCTATGGCGATGATGGTCTGACGGGTAACGCCCAGCGCGGCGGCAAGGTCCTCCTGCCGGTACCCCTTCGCCTTGCGCAGCTCCTTGATCCGGTTTTTCATATTACTCTCCGACTAGGGCTTGTTTGATAAATGGCGGAATGCCCAACAGCGAGAGATTTTTTCGCTGGGCAAGGCAAAAATTCGCAGGAATCCTGACGGATTTCAAGAATTTTTAACGCCGCACAGCGGAAAAAGATCCGCTGCTTGGGCGTTTTGACATTTTTCAAACATGCCCTAAAGGTTGACAGAAACTCCCGGGCGCTGTTTGCCGCGTTTGCGGCAAAAACGCTTGAAAGCCGCGCACGGTTGGGATGCTGCTTGGCGGTAGATTTTTTTGACGCGGCTTTAGGGGAATTCCGCACGCTGCGGCGTGCGGCCTTTGAAAAGGCCGGCGAAACTTTTAATTCAGGGAAAAGCTCCTCATATCCGTACGCACAGCAGCACAGCCGCCGCTGCAGCTGCTGCTATAACACAGGCCGCCGCGCAGGCCAGCGCCACGATCCGCGCCAAGGGTCCGGTTTCGCAGGAGTCCTCATCATCCTTCACCGCGCTGCGGGTCAATATCAGCTGGGAAAAGTTCTGAATCTGCACCGCCGCCACTAACAGCAGGCAGGGAATCAGATTCAGCCTGGTATGCCAGGCAAAGACCTTCCAGCTCTCATAGAAGGACCAGACCGTCAGCGCGGCCACCAGGAACAGGTAGGCGTTCCGCTGCGCCCGAAACAGGATATGCCACTCCATCTCGTCCATTCTGTGGAACCAAGGCTTCTTCAAAAACCATTTCATGGTCACACCTCCAAAAAGTAAAGAACTCTTTACTTTTTTAGTATACAGCTTCCCGGCGGAAATGTCAATAGTTTTTTACATTCTCTATAAACAGCGACCCTCCCCAGGAAGCTCCCGGGGAGGGCCGCGCGATGTATTTTTTTTGCGTGTGGGGGGGGGACTCAGGCTTCCATCTCCTCTTCCCCGCCGCCGGCATGAATCAGCTGCTCCCAGATATTGTTTACCTCGTCCAGGCACTGGAAATAGATCTCCGGCAGCCGGTCCATAGGCAGGCCCAGCTCCGCGCCCATGCGGTTGATGGCCGCCCAGTCCGCCCGCTCATAGGCCAGAATCAGGTCGTACAGCAGTCCGCAGCGGCCCTCGTGGTTCAGCAGGGCGTCCTTGATGTCCAGGGAGATCGCCACTTCAGAAAGGATGTCCTCCAGCGGCGCGGCAATCAGGAATTGCAGGGTAGAGAACATACCCAGCAGATAGGCGTCGTTGCGGCTGATGGGCATATTTTTGGCGTAGCGCATCAGTTCGCTGGCAAAGCTGGCCCGGGTGAAGGACAGCTTGAGCATTTCCTCCTGGTTCTCGTCCAGCTCCCCCTTCTCGTTGCGGCACCCCATGAGGTAAATCCACTGGCGAAGCTGGCCCAGGCCCAGAATGGTCACCGCCTGGTGAACGTTGGTGGCCCGGTTGCGCAGGGCGAAGTAGGCGGAGTTCACAATCCGCAGCAGACTGTAGGTCAGGCTGGCGTCCATGGAGATAATCTGCTCGATTTCGTCCACCTCTGGCTCGTCCTTGGTCACCGCCACCAGCAGGCGGAAGAAGTTGCTCTGCAGGTAGCTGGCGGAGTGGACGGCGGTGAACATCTGCTCGGCGGCATACCGCCCGCACAGGGCGTCCGCCCCCAGGATAAACGCCTTCTGGTACAGCTCCTCTGTGTCCACCCCAGTAACCACGCACTTCTTCCCCATGCTGTGAACCATCTCCGCCAGACGGCGGACGCTGGCGTCCCCCGCGTGGGGCAGGTCCATCATCACGTAGTCAAACTGCCGCAGGTTGGAAATGAACCGGGGGGAGAACTGAAAGTCTTTCACCGCAATGGCATACCCCTCCTGGCGGTACCGCTCCACGAAGCGCATGGCCAGCGGATGGAGGATGGCGCTCTCCCCGATCTCGATCACCAGCTCCTCGGGGGAAAAGAGCTTGGGCGTCTGCTTCATCAGCAGATTGGTGGTAAAGGTCATAAAGTTCAGCGCGCCCTTAAAGGTGGTATCGCTGGCTTGGGTGAGAAAATTGTAAATCGTCTCCGCCGCCGAAAAATCCTGGCCCTCCTCGCCGTTGTAGCCGGTATTCTCGCCGGTATAGCGGATTTCGTAGCCCAGCACCGTACCTTGAAGGTCCTTAATGGGCTGGCGGACGATATACTTGGTTGTTCCGAATTTCGCCATAGCGCCGCTCCCTTCTTTACTTGCCCTGGGAATCAGCCGCCTTCTCCAGCAGGTGGTCCATAACGTCTACCAGATGCCCGATCTCCGGCTTGGTCAGCTGCTCGTCGGCGCCCAGCTGCCGGCCCTTGATCCGCATTTCCTCGCTGATGAGGGAGGAGAAAATGATGAGGGGGATGTGCTTGAACCGGGGGCTGTCCTTCACCAGCTTGGTCAGCCGGTGGCCGTCCATCTGGGGCATCTCGATATCGGTGATGATCAGCGCCACCCGGCGGTCCAGATCCCTGTCGTCAGGGATCTCAGACAGGGCGTCCCACAGCTCCTGGCCGTTGGGGAACATCTGGAGGTTCACATAGTTGGCCTTCCGCAGGGAATCCCCGATCATCTTGCTGAGGAGGACGGAGTCCTCCGCCACCCAGATGGGCTTGTCGTTCCGGTCCCTGGGCCCCAGGCTCTCCACCTCGGAAATCTGGATCGTCGTCTCCGGCGCGATCTCCGCAACGATGCGCTCAAAATCCAGAATGGTCACCAGGTCCCCGCCCTCGCACTGGGCGATGCCGGTAGCCACGCCCTCGGCGCCGCCGGAAACCGTCTTATCCGGCTTCTGAATGTCCGTCCAGGAAATGCGGTCGATGCGCACCACCGTGTGAACTCGGAAGGCGATAAACATCTTGTTGAAATTGGTGATGATGAAAATATCCTTGGGGCTCTTCTCCTGCTCCATGCCCAGATACTTGGGCAGATCCACCACCGTCAGCACCGCGTCCCGGGGCTTGAAGATGCCCTCCACCGCCGGGTGGGCATGGGGCATGGGCTTCACCGGCTCGGAGATCATGATCTCCCGGACCTTGGCCACGTTGATGCCAAACAGATTCCCCCCGATGGTAAACTTCATGATCTCAATCTCATTGGTACCGGACTCCAGCAGGATCCGGCTGTTCTGCGCTTCAGCCATTCTCTGACACTCCCATCTCTAATAAATTATGTGCCTGTACCGTCTCAAAAGAACACATCCTGCCGGCCATAGGAGCGGATGCACCCCTGCCCGCTGGCTACGTCAAAGAGCAGGGTGCGGGCCACCTTGCCCCCCACGTCCTCCGCAGTCAGGCGGATGCCCTCCTGCCGGAGAATGGTGTGGACGCTCTCAATATTCCTCTGCCCGATGTTGCCTAGACTGCCGCCGTTGACCTCAAACATCTTGGCCCCGCCGGCAATCTTCACCGTAATGCGGCTTTTCTGGGCGCCCTTCCCCGCCATCTGGCGGAGCGTCTCCCGGATGCCGGTGTCCGCGTACTTGAAGGCGTTCTTTCTTCCCGCCTCCATGTTCATGGGCAGCATCACGTGCAGCAGCGCCCCCAGGTGCAGAACCGGGTCCTCAAAGCATAAACCGATACACGAGCCAAGGGCGTATGTAATCAGGACGCCGGAGCCCTTGGCCATCTTCATATCCGCGATCCCGACAGTAATCTTATCATTCATTCCGCAACGCCCAGCTTTGCCAGTAAGAAATTCAGGGAGCGCACGTCAGGCGAGAGCAGCAGGTGGCAGGGGACCTGTTTGCCGCCGCAGACGAAATTCCCTCCAATGGTCATAAGATAGTCGCTGGTTCCGCCGTACATAGCCATGGGCACGGCCAGAATGGCCCCCTGCATATCCACCGCGAAGGCGGGAACCGTCAGGTTCACGGCAATGCCGGACAGGCCGGACAGGGCATTGATAAAGGTGGAAATCAGGATGTTGCCCACTTCGATCAGGGTGGACTGGTGCATTTCGTCCAGCTCCCCGTAGTCGCTGATCTGCACGCCCAGCATGGCGTCCAGCACCAGGTTGACAAACTCCAGCTGCTGCACCGACAGCATGACGCCGCTCATCTGGCCCCCCATGCCCACCAGGACGCCGGCGGTAACCGCCTCCGGGCCGCCGATCCAGTCGATGGCCTCGTTATAGCCCATGATCCGCACCTCCGGCAGGGTGATGCGGACCTCCCGTTCCAGCAGCTGGCCCAGGGCGGTGGCCGCGTTTCCGGTGCCGATGCTGCCAATCTCCCGCAAAGTGTCCAGCTCCAGGGAATTCAGCTGGTCAAAGCTCTTGATGTTCATATGCAGCCCTCCCCGTTACCCTCTCAGGTTATTGAAGGTCGTCTCGATCTCGTCGGTGGTGGTCACCATCTTCAGGCAGTAGCTGAACGCCCGCTGGGACTCGATCACCTTGATAAACTCCTGGGTCAGATCGGTGTTGCTCATTTCCAGCATCCCCCGCATCACCTTTCCGGTACCCAGGTACAGCTGTCCGTTGAGCTCCGTGGGGATCAGCCGGTTGTCCCGGGTGTGGAGCATACCGTAGTGAATGGCGTAGTCGAATACGCCCACGTCCAGATCCGCCTCCCGGTTCTCCGGGTCGATGACGATAAAGTTACCCTGGGAGTCCAGCACGCAGCGGCCGAAGTTGTCGCTCAGCCGCCATACGGTGGTGGGCTCCGGCTCAATAAGCTCCCCGTTCTCGTCGTACTCCGGCTCCGCGTCCTCGGCGGGGGGGATCTGGAACTCGTTCATTTCGAAAGCGCCGTCCCGGGTGAAGGAAACCTCCTGGGTCGCCGGATCGAACACGGCGAAGAAACCGTCGCCGTTGATGGCGAAATCGAAGGTCATCCCCGTGTCCTTGAACCCTCGGGTGGTGGTGTCGATGGGAGCGTGAATCATCCTTGCGCCGGTACCCTTGGGCAGGTTGTCGCCGTTGATGCCCTCCACATCCCGGTTCATCAGCTCGCCGAAGGCCACCCGCTCACAGCGGTAGCCCTGGGTGTTGACGTTGGCGATGTTGTGGGACTGGACGTCCATGCGCAGCTGCTGCTGAAAAGCGCCCACAGCGGCGGTATAAAATGACATATTCATATGGCGCGCACCTCACTTTCTGTATTCCGCAGACCGAGCCCCTCCGCCTTACAGGCGGCCCAGCTCGGTAGTATCCTTGGTCATGACCTGGTCGTAGATCTTGCTCATTTGGGCCGCGCTCTGGAGGGCCCGCTGGGTGCCCATCATAGCCACCATTTCCTGAATCATGTTGGCGTTGGAGCGCTCCACCATGCCGTGGTGGATGGTATAGCCGGCGCTGGCCTGGGGCTGGCCGCCGGTGAAGAGGCCGTGGTCATTGCGCTCCAGGGCGTCGGTATCCTGGAAGGCGAACACCCCCAGATTGGCGATCAGATTGCGGTCCTCCATGGTAAAAATGCCTCCGTCGACATCGACGTAGATGTTGTCCGTAGCCATCCGGATGGGCTGGCGGTTGGCGTCCAGCACCCGGCCCTGGCCCGGCAGCACCAGGAAGCCCTCCTCGTCCAGGTTGAAGCTCCCCGCCCGGGTATAGGCCACCTCGCCGTCCCACTCAATGGCGAAAAAGCCGTCCCCCTCGATGGCGAAATCCAGAGGCAGCTCCGTCTCCTCCAGGGAGCCCTGCGTAAAGTCCGTATACTGCTGGTCGGGGGCCAGGATGTAGGCGTAGGGGCCGATCTCCTCGGTATTGACCTTGTCCTTGTTGCCCACCCGGCTGAGGATAACCTCCCGGAAGGCGGTACTGTCGGTATACCGCTCGGCCTTATAGCCGGCGGTGGAGACGTTGGTCATGTTGTTGGAAATGACGTCCAGCCGGCGGCCATGGCTGAGCATGGCGGAGGTCAGCTGATAAAAGCCTCTGAACATATATAGTCTCTCCTCTCAACGCTGGGGATCACTTTTCCCCGTTCATGTACTGTTTCATATACAATTTCAGCTTCTGGATGGCCCGGGAGTGGATCTGGGAGATACGGGGCTCGCTGACCTCCATCACCTGTGCGATTTCCTTCATGCTGAGGTTTTTCCGGTAGTACAGGGACACCACCATCTGCTCGTTTTCCCGCAGAGAGCAGATCCCCTCCGCCAGGGTGTCCAGCAGCTCCTGGCGCAGCAGGGAGTCCTCGGGCCGGCCTCCGCCGCCGCTGTCGGCCACGTCCATGCCCCCCTGCTCCTGGTCGTCAAAAATGGAGTCCAGGCTCAGCAGGTTGCACAGCGCGGAGTTGGCCAGGTCCTCCTGGTACTGCTGGCTGGTGACCCCCAGCCGCCCGGCGATCTCCTCGTCGGTGGGACACCGCCCCAGCTCGGAGTAGAGCTCCACGCTGGCCTGGTCAATCTCCCGGGCCTTCCGCCGCACGCTGCGGGGGACCCAATCCTGGCGGCGGGCCAGGTCGATTACCGCCCCCCGGATGCGCTTGGAGACGAACGTCTCGAACTTAATGCCCTTGTCGGGATCGAACTTGTCGATAGCGCCCACCAGGGCCAGAATGCCCTCGTTAATGATGTCGTCCACCTGGGCGAAGCTGGAGTAGACCCCCCGCACCTGCAGGGCGATGGACTTCACCAGCCCCACGTACCGCAGGGCCAGGGGCCATTTCAGCTCCTGACAGCCGCTGGAGCGGTAGAGCAGGAGGAGGTCCTCCTTGCTCATTTCATCCAGCTCCGACTGGGTGTAGCCCAGCTCCTCCATGGACAGGGCGGCATCCCCCCCGGTCATACGGCGGCCGCCTTTCTCTGGCTGTCCCTGGTCAGGGAGATATTCCCCAGGGACTGGATCTGCACGTCGCTGGTAATCTCATTGAAGGCCAGCACGTACAGGTTGGGATAGAACTGGGCCAGCATCCGGCTGAAGTACACCCGGATCACCTGGCTGGTCAGCACAATGGGGGTCTGGCCCAGGTCGTTGAATTTCTTGATGAGGTCCGCCAGCTGGGTGACGATCTGCTGCATGAGGTCGGGACCCATCGCCAGGTAAATGCCCTGCTCGTTCTTGCTGAGAGAGGCGATGACCCGCTTCTCCACCTCGGCGTCCAGGGTGACCACCCGCAGCTGGCCGTGCTCGCAGAAGCGGCGGGTGATGGTGCGGGCCAAGGCGCCGCGGACATTCTCCGTCACCATATCCAAGTCCTTGGTAGCCGCCAGGGCGTCCACGGCAGTCTCCAGGATGGTTCCCAGGTCCCGGATGGGCACGCCCTCCCGCAGCAGATTGCGGAGGATGCGCTCCAGGTGGGCGTAGGAGAGGAAATTGGGAATGGCCTCCTCCACCAGCTCCGGGGAAGTGCGCTTGAGGTTCTCCACCAGCTGGATCACCTCCGCCCGGCCCAGCAGCTCGTAGGCGTGGGATCGGACCACCTCGCTCAGATGGGTCTGCATCACCGACAGGGGGTCGATGACGGTATAGCCGTAAATTTCCGCCATTTCCTTGTTCTCCGGCAGAATCCACCGGGAGGGGATGCCGTAGGCCGGCTCCACCGTCTCAATCCCGTCGATCTCCCCGGTGGGGTTGGCGGGCTCCAGGGCCAGGTAGTAATCCACCAGGATCTCGCCCCGGGCCACCTCCTCGCCCTTGATCTTCACCACGTACTGGTTGGTACCCAGGGCGGAGGAGTCATGGAAGCGGATGGAGGGGATCACGAAGCCCATGTCCTGGGCGTACTGCCGGCGGAAGATGACAATGCGGCCGATGAGCTTGCCGCCGCTGTTCTCATCCACCATGGGGATGAGGCTGTAGCCGAACTCCATTTCGATGGGGTCCACCGTCAGGAGGGTATATACATTGTTGATATCCTTGTAGAACTCGTTGGCGCTGGGCTGGGGGGCCTCCTCCGGGACCGCCGCTGCGGCGGCCTCGGCGGCTGCTACCTCCGCCTGCTGCTTGTCGGTCTGGGTGCTGATGAACCACCCGGAGACGGCAAGGCCCAGACCCACCAGGAGCAGCGGCACATGGGGCGTGCCGGGGATGCAGCCCAGCAGGGCGATGACGAGGCCCGCCGTGAGGATGGCCTTAGGCTGGCCCAGGAACTGCCGGACCACGTCGTCGTTGAGGCTTCCGTCGGACACAGTCCGGGTAACCACCATGGCGGTGGCTGTGGAGATCATCAGGGAGGGGATCTGGCTGACCAGGCCGTCGCCGATGGTGGCGATGGAGTAGGTCTGCACCGCCGCGCCCATCTCCATCTTGCCGATGGTCACGCCCATAATCAGTCCGCCCACAAAGTTGATGGCGGTGACGATGAGGCTCAGGGTGGCGTCGCCCTTGACGAACTTGGTAGCGCCGTCCATGGCGCCGTAGAAGTCGGCTTCCTTCTGGATCTTGGCCCGGCGGGCCTTGGCCCCCTGCTCGTCGATGAGGCCGGAAGAAAGATCCGCGTCGATGGCCATCTGCTTGCCGGGCATGGCGTCCAGGGTGAACCGGGCCGCCACCTCGGAGACGCGCTCCGCGCCCTTGGTCACGACGATCAGCTGGACCAGCACGATAATCAGGAAGATGATGACGCCCAAGACGATATTCCCCTGGGTAATCATGTTGCCGAAAGACAGAATGACGCTGCCGGCGTTACCGTTGTTGCCCAAAATCTGCCGGGTGGTAGAAATATTCAGCCCCAGCCGGAACAGGGTGGTAATCAGCAGCAGGGATGGGAATATGGAAAAATCCAACGCGTCCGACACCGTCATGGTAATCACCAGGATCAGCATGGACAGGGAGATATTGACCACCAGCAGTACGTCCAGCAGCGCAAGAGGCAGCGGGACGACGATAAACAGGACAATGACGACTACCGCGAGCGCTATGCCGTTTTGGAGAATTCGCTTCATGGGCGCTGTCCTTTCCAGAAATCAGGTCTTGCCATTCTTTCATCCTATCGTAAACGCCCTTTACGGGCGGCGTTTTCAAACTCAGCTTATGCTTTGGACTCCTCGTCCCGGTCCAGCTTCAGCACGTAGACCAGCACCTCCGCCACGGGTCCATAGAACTCCATGGGGATCATCCGGTCCAGCTCCGCATCGGCGTACAGGCTCCGGGCCAGGGGTACGTTTTCCACGATGGCCACGCCGTTTTCCTCGGCCACCGACACGATGCGCAGCGCCAGCTCGTCGAGGCCCTTAGCCACCACCACCGGCGCGTCGTCCTTGTCGGGCTTATACCGCAGGGCCACGGCCACGTGGGTCGGGTTACGGATGACCACATCCGCCCCGGGCACCTGCTGCATCATGCGCTGCTGGGCCCGCTGGCGCTGGATCTGCTTGATCTTCCCCTTCACCTGGGGATCGCCTTCGGTTTGCTTGTACTCCTCCTTGACCTCCTGCTTGGACATCTTCAGCTGCCGCTCGTAGTCCCACCATTGGTAGAGGTAGTCCGCTCCGGCCAGCGCCGTGAAGGCAATGACCACCTGGAGAATCAGGGTCAGAATGTCGTCAAAGAGGATGCCGCAGGCCTGGCTGATCTCCATGTCCAGAAAACGGGAGAATCCCAGGACCACGGTCTGGAAGTAATTGTAAATGAGGTAGAGCAGGATGGTGATCTTCAAAAGCCCCTTGAGGGCCTCCACCACGCTGCGCAGGGAAAACAGCCGCTTGAACCCCTGGAGGGGGCTGATGCGGTTGAACTTGGGCTTGAGGGACTCCGCGGAAACCAACAGCTTGGTCTGGGCGAAGGTGGCCGACACCGCCAGCACCGCAGTGACCCCCAGAAAGGGGCCTGCCACAACAATGACGGTCATGATGCACTTCATCAGCAGGGGCCGCAGGATGCCCGGCATAGCGGCGGGAGCCGTTTCCTCGATATAGCCGAAGCAGGTGCGAAACAAGCCGTCCGCCTGCTCCGGCACCACGCCGCTCATGACCTTCAGCATCGCCATGCTGCCCAGGAGGGTGGCGACAGCCACCACATCCTTGCTCATCATGACGTTACCTTTTTTTCGTTCGTCCCTTCGCTTTTTGGGGGTTGCTTTTTCGGTTTTGGAATCGCCGGCCACCGTCTGTCCCCCCTTTCCTCAGCCGCGCCGGGCCGCCCGCCGCAGGGGACCCGCTATCCCATCTCCAGCAGCAAGCGCTGGATCTGGAGAAGCATTTCATTCTCCGCCGCCAGCAGATACTCGCTGAACGGCGCAAGCAGGAGCAGCAGCAGGGTCAGGCCGATGATGACCTTCAGCTCAATATTGATGGCGAACACGTTGATCTGGGGGATGACCTTCATGAGGATGCCCATGCCCACCTGTCCCAGCAGCTCCGCCGCCAGAATGGGCATACACAGCTTGATGCCCATGACGGTGCAGCTGATGAACAGCTCCAGAATCGCCTGGTACACATCCGGACCGAAGCCCACCTGCCCATAGGGCACCACCCGCCCCGAGGCCATGAAGATCCTCAGCAGGGTGTAGTGCCCGTTCCCCGCAAAGAACAGCAGCATCATCAGGATGTTCAGCAGCGAGGCCGTCACCGTGGTGGAGGTCTGGCTGCTGGGGTCGTAGGTCCGCCCCATGCTCATGCCCATCTGGATGTCGATGGTTTCACCCCCCAGCAGGGGGATGTAGAAAAACAGGTTGATCACCATCCCCAGCAGGTAGCCCATCGCCAGCTCCAGAAGCAGCAGGACACCCAGCTCCAGAATGCTCTCCGGCACCGCAGGGCGGTAGGCGGTCACGGGAAACACCGTAATGCTCAGCAGGAGCACCAGCCCGCTCTTGACAATGCCGGGCACATTCTGCCGCCCGAAGATGGGATTGAACAGGACGAACCCGCTCATCCGGGACAGGATCAGGAAAAACAGGTTCACTTGCGCCCAGTCCACGCCGCCGCCTCCTAACCTGTCATCAGCCCGAAGAGTGTCCGGGCGTAGTCCAGCAGCGTCTCCATCATCCAGCTGCCGCCGATCAGCAGCACCAGTATCACCACCGTCAGCTTGAAAATGAAGGACAGCGTCTGCTCATGGATCTGGGTCACCGCCTGGAAGATCGCCAGCAGCACGCCCACCGCCATACTCAGCAGCAGCATGGGCGCGCAGAGCTTGATGACCACCCAGACGCCCTCCCGCAGGACCTCGGCTACCATTGCGGTATCCATTTTTCGCCGCCTCCTCTCATTTTACCGTCCGGATCAGGGTGGAGAACAGCAGCTGCCAGCCGTCCAGCATGATAAACAGCAAAATCTTGAAGGGCGTGGAAATCATGGACGGGGGCAGCATAATCATGCCCATACTCATCAGGGTGGACGATACGATCACATCGATGAGCATAAAGGGGATATACACCAGAAAGCCGATCCAGAAGGCGGCCTTCAGCTCCGAGGCCACAAAGGAGGGGACAATCACCGTAATGGGCAGATTCACCGACTGGTCCAGCTCCTCCTCCGTAGCGGGAGGCGTCTCGCCGGCCATCTCGCAGAACAGCTCCAGGCTGGCAGGCTCCGTGTTGCGCAGCATGAACTCCTTCAGCGGCACCTGGGCCCGGTTAAAGAACTCCTCCTGCCCGATGGTCCCGGCCACATAGGGGTCGTAAGCGGTGGTCTTGATCTCGTTCATAGCCGGGGTCATGGTAAACAGGGTCAGAATCAGGGCCATGCCCACCAGCACCATATTGGGCGGGGTCTGCTGGGTGCCCATGGCGGTGCGCAGGAAGGAGAAGGATATGACATACCGGGTAAAGGAGGTCATCATGACCACCAGCGTCGGCAGCAGGGCAATGATAACCAGCAGCAGCGTAATATCCAGGGCCTGGACGCTGTCGCCGTTGACGTTGATGATCGAGTCTACAGGCACGCGCTCTCGCCTCCTCTTGGTTTATTTCTTTTCCCGGAGCTTCCGCAGAAACTCACGGAAGTCCGGGGGCGTTCCCTCCCCGCCGCAGGGAGGCGCGGCCCAGAGGGCCGACTCCTCCTCCGTCAATTCCCGCAGCAGGGAGACGCCGGAGGGAGAACTGCCAAGCAGAAGATACCGCCCCGCCAGCTCCACGACCAGCAGGGTCTGATCCCTCCCCACCGCCAGCCGTTCCACTACGCGCATACGCCGCTCCCGGCCGGCGGGGCCGAAGCTTCCCCCCGCCAGGCCGCTGCCGGCCCAGCGGGTGAACAGCCAGCACCCGCCCAGCACCAGCAGCAGAATCAGCAGTACGCCCAACAGGGAGAGGATGTCCTTGGGCATCAGGGCTCGCCGACGATGGAGGTGACGGTTTTGAGCACGCGCTCAATCTTGAAGGGCTTGACGATGAAGTCCTTGGCGCCGGAACGGATGGCGTCAATGACCATCGTCTCCTGACCCATGGCGGAGCACATGACCACATTGGCGTTGGCATCGGCGGCGCGGATGGCCTTCAGGGCCTCCAGGCCGTCCATGTTGGGCATGGTGATGTCCATCAGCACCAGATCGGGCTTCAGCGTGTTGTACTTCTCCACGGCGTCCGCGCCGTCCACGGCTTCGTGGAGGTCCGTGTAACCCGCCTTGCTCAAGCCGTCCTTGACCACCTTGCGCATAAACGCAGCGTCGTCAACCAAAAGAATCTTAGCCATACTATACACCTTTTCCTTTATAGTTTCATTATTGATATGAGGGATTTATGTTATACTGCCAAATTTCTTTAGAACTTTGTCAGTTCATTGATGTCGGGCTTCTGCAGGATCTCGGTGATGCGGATGCCGAAGTTGTCGTCGATCACCACCACGTCGCCCCGGGCGATGCACTGGCCGTTGACCAGCAGGTCCACCGGCTCGCCGGCCAGTTTGTCCAGCACCACCAGGGAGCCCTTGGAGAAAGCGATGATGTCCTGAATCTTCCGGCGCGTGCGGCCAATCTCCACCGCCACCTCCAGGGACACGCCCATGATGAGGTCCAGGTTTTCCTTCTGCTCCTGGCTCAGGCGGTTGTCCGCCGTAAGGGGCTCCATCTTGGGCTTCTGGGTATTGATGACCTTGGGCTCCGCCGGCTGGGGCGCGGGCTGCTGAGGCGGGTACATATAGTAGGGGGGATAGGGCGCGTAGGGATAGCCGCCCTGCTGGGGCGCGCCGGGCTGAGGATAGGGCGGATAACCTGCCGGGGGATAGCCCGCCGGCGGCTGCTGCGCCGCCGCAGGGGCCGGCGCGGGCGCCGGCTGCGG